>MDTD01088565.1_pt1 | contig 10652 bp, 8 predicted proteins | sample 811221 | NCBI WGS metagenome assembly MDTD01 (sample SAMN05326646, study PRJNA326480) | marine metagenome | isolation source: seawater | place: Pacific Ocean: South West | collected 2011
TCCATGTTTATGAGCTAAAATATTAAATATGAAATTTAAGTCTCGTGAGAAGATATTTTTTTTAATTTTTATTCTTATAAGATTTATTAAAAGAAATTCATAAACAAAAAAAGCTAGGGGCCATATAATAAAAGAGGGCATTATGCTTTTCTCTATTTGAGATGAATATATTGCTAAAAATGAAACTATAAAACCTAAGCCAAGGCTACCAGAGTCACCCATAAATTGTTTAGGCAAGATACCAAAATTAAAAAAAAGAAAAATTGTTAAATAAATTAAGACGCTTAAAAGAAAGATAGCTAATTGACCTTGAGCAAAATATAAAAAATAAACAACTGAAATTATCGTTAATGAGCCCAATAATCCATCAAGACCATCAAAATAGTTAAATGAGTTTATTATTAGTAGGAGACATAAAATTGAAAAAGGTATAGAAAAAATGCTTAAATTAATTTCTCTATTAAACAAATATCCTAAAGTATCAATTCTTAATATCTCGATTACAAAAAAAGATAATAATAAAAATAAAATAAGTAATTTTTTTGATGCTGCCAGGTTAATTATATCGTCTATAAAACCTAAAAAAATGACACAAATTAAAAAAAGCAAGAAGTAAAAAGTATAAAAATTATATTCAAAAATTACTATATTTAAAAGTATGATTGGTATTAATGCTAATCCGGCAGATTTTGTGACTTTTTTTTTATGAATTTTTTTTTTATCAGGTAAATCATAAAAGTTATATTTGATAGATATTTTTTGAACTAAATACAATGAAATTAAAGAACAAATAAAAAAAAATGAAAAATATAATATATTCATACCTTATAATTCTGGTTTGTTAAAAAATAAAAATCATTGGTTTTATATCAAATTTTATATTATATGAATTGTAATAAAAGAAATATTAATATATCTAAAAATTTGTTTTAAAATTGACTATCTTAGAAAAAAATATAAGTCCTTTAGAAAAAACTCTTTATTATCTAGTTATTTTTTTTCCAATTTTTTTCTTTTTTAGATCTTTTATTTTAAATTTTATAACTATAAGTACTTCTTTATTGTTTTTAATCTTGTCAATAAAAATAAAATATAATTTTTTAAACAAAAAATATAATATTTTATTATTAATATTTTTTTTATATATATTTCTTCAAAATCTTATATTAAATAAAGATATTGAAGTTTTGATAAAAACAATTTTTTTATTTAAATTTTTTTTGATTTTTAATGCAATTATATTCGTCTATTCAAGAGTTGATAAAGAATTTATTAAAAAAAACTTAATTTATTTATTTTCTTTTATTCTAATTATTTTATTAGATTTTTTAAAACAATATTTTACTGGAACAAATTTTATTGGATTAAAAGGTTCTTTTTGCAATTACACTACCGATCAGTGTCAAAGATTTTCTGGTTTTTTTGGTTCTGAATTAATTTTCGGTGGTTATTTTTCGACAATAATTTTTTCATCATTTATTCTTTTTAAAATATTCTTTAAGAATAATGCTATAAATATATTTGCAATTCTTATTCCGATAATAGTTTTTCTTTCTGGTGAGAGGTCTGCATTATTGTTGTCATTAGCTCTTACTATTGTATTTTATTTGAATATTATTGAGTTTAATTTGAAAAACTTTTTTAGTGTTTTGCTTATATTAATTTCTTCAATTATTTTTATAAATTTTGCTGTTAAAGATTCAACCAAAAAAAGATATTATAGTGATATTAAAAATTTAATTATTTTAGGTCAACCTAATTTTATTGAAACACTAAAATTAACGCCTTGGGGATTACATTATAATGCTGGAGCTCAGATGGTGTCTGAAAAGCCAATTTTTGGAAACGGTTTCAAATCTTTTAGAATAAAGTGTAAAAATTATGAAACCAAAAAAATTAGTGAATTAACAAGATATAAGGTTTGCTCAACACATCCTCATAATTATAATTTAGAAATATTAATTGATACTGGATTAATAGGTTTTTCTATTTTCATTTCATTTGTTTTCTTTTTATTAAGAGATTTTAAAATAAATGAGTCAAAAAAAGATACACTATGTAAAGTTATTTTCTATTTTATTGTAGTTTTCATTTTTTTACCAAGACCTACCGGATCTATATTTAGTACTTATTTTGGAATTATTTATTGGTATTTTTTAGGATCATTGTTGGGATTTTCAAAGTTACTTATAACTGATAAAAGAATGTCAAAAACATATTTAAATAAATGAAAAAAAAAGCACTAATTTTTGGTATAACTGGACAAGATGGTGCATATCTTGCAAAATTTTTATTAAAAAAAAACTATATAGTCCATGGGGTAAAAAGAAGAAGTTCTTCACTAAATACTCAGAGAGTTGATGATATTTATTTAGATCCTCATAAAAAAACAAACTTTTTTTTACATCATGGAGACTTAACAGACTCCTTGTCTGTATTAAAAATTATTGAAAAAATTAAACCTAATGAAATCTATAATCTTGGAGCACAATCACATGTTGGGGTATCTTTTGATGTGCCTGAATATACGGCAAATGTAACAGCTTTAGGAACATTGAGAATCCTAGATGCAATACTCACATTAAAAATACAAAATAAAGTTAAATTTTACCAAGCAGGTACTTCAGAAATGTTTGGAGCATCCAAACCTCCACAAAACGAGAAGACTAAATTTTATCCACGTAGCCCTTATGGAATAGCAAAATTATATTCGCATTGGATAACGGTCAATTACAGAGAAGCTTACAATATATTCGCTTGTAATGGAATTTTGTTTAATCACGAGAGTCCGCTTAGAGGAGAAACATTTGTAACTAGAAAAATAGTTATGGGTTTATGTAAAATATTTTTGGAAGGTAAAGGAATGTTATACTTAGGAAATCTATATGCGAAAAGAGATTGGGGTCATGCTGAAGATTACGTAAAAGCAATGTGGAAAATGTTACAAGCAAAACAACCAAAAGATTATGTAATTTCATCTGGGAAACAATATACAGTAAAATATTTTATAGATTTAGTTTGTAAAGAATTGGGTATCAAAATTTTTTGGAAAGGAAAGGGATTAAGTGAAAAAGCTTTTTGGAATAATAAAAATATAATATCAATTGATAAAAGATATTTTAGACCAACAGAAGTAAATTCTTTAATGGGGAACTCCAATAAAGCAAGAAAAGAACTTAAATGGACACCTAAACATAACATACGATCTCTTGTAAAAGATATGGTAACCGAAGAAATTAATAGAATTAATAAATTAAGTATTTAGATATTTTTATTACAAAACTTTTAAAATAAATTAATAGAAATATTTTTAAATCAGAATAAAATTTAATTTTTTGTAAAAACAAAAATGATAAATAGACCTTTTTTTTCAGTTTTAACAATAGTCAAAAATTCCGAAACAAAAATTTTAAAAACATTAAAAAGTGTTAAAAATCAAACATGTAAAGATTATGAACATGTAATTGTAGATGGTTTTTCTAATGATCAAACTTTTAAATTAATAAAAAACTTTAAATCAAATAATATAAAAAAAAAACAACTGGAAGATAAAAATTTATACGATGGTCTTAATAATGGGTTAAAAATTTGTAATGGAAAATATATCGTCTGTTTACATTCTGGTGATATATTCTATTCAAAAAATATATTAAAAATTTTTAAAAATAAATTAAAGCAAGCTGATTACGATGTTTTAGTGAGTGGATGTGTTTTTTCAAAAAAAAATAAAATTGTTAGAACTTGGAAAACAAAAAAAAATATATCTTTTTTCTCAACTTTTAAGATTCCCCACACAGGGCTTTATATTAGGAAAAATATAATAAATAAAATAGGAAAGTATAATATAGCCTACGATATTTCCTCAGATGCTGATTACATTTTGAGGATGATGAAAATTAAAAGGTTAAAGATTTTGATGACTAATCATTATTCAGTTAATATGACTTTGGGAGGTTTAAGTACATCTTCAAAAAATTTTTTTAAAAAATTTTTGGAAGATATTAAAATTTATTATGAATACTATAAAATCAATTTTATATTTATTTATTTATATAAGCTTTTATACAAGCTGACTCAATTTAAATTATAAAGTTAAATTAAATTATTTTTTAATTTCAAGTATAAAATATTTTTTTACTTTTTTAACAATTAAATTTTCATCTAAATCATATTGAGAACATATCTCATTTGTATAAAAACAATCATTTGAGTCTTTATAGACCATCAGGCCATTTTGATTTAAAATTATATTTTCTTTAACATCTTTTTTACTTAAAACTTTTTGAAATTCAGGCCAGATTCTTTTTGAGGAAAAATTTTCGTAAATTCTTATAGATTGTTTAGTAAAAAAAATTATAGGTGCAATTATTATTATAATTTTAAATATATTAAATAACCTACCTTCGTGTAAATTATTAATATTGTAAAAACAAAACAGTAAAGAAATAAAAGAAATTAAGTAACCATAACCATATCTATATAATGGAAATTTTAAGAAAAAAATTATACTTCCTAAAAATGTAACAACAAAAGGAATTGAAATTTTATAATTGTCAAAATTAGCCTTCTTAAATCGTCCAGAAGATATGATTGAAATTAAAAATAAAACACCTAAATATGGTAAAATTATTTTTAATATATAAATTAAATGTTTTTCTGACCAAGCTTCGAGCCAAGAAAAATTTTTATTAAAACTTTTGAAAGTTAATTCTTTTTTATTTTGTGGCCAACCTTTTGACCAAGACTCAGCTTTAATAGCCATAATTTCAGTCTTTTTTATATTTGTCCATTGTGTTTCAACACAAGTATAATGAAGCGGGTATACCAAGCACCCTGTTATCAAAAAATTTTTAAAAAACCATAAAAGAAGTAGTAATGTTGGTATTGAAAAAAAAATATTTTGAAACTCTTTGTATTTTTTTTCTTTAAAAAAAATGATTAATGGTATTATCAAAATTATTATCATAGTCGTTTTATTTAAAAAAATAAAAACACTTAATAAACAAATAATATTAAAGTTATCTTTAATAAATTTTTTTTCTAAAATTTTTGATATAAGATAAAAAGTTAATAATGCTGGTAAAGCATCATTTCCATATTCTGAATATCTTATTATTTTATAAATAATATAAATCAAAATAGAAAATGAAAATAAAGAGTTATAAGTAATTTTTTTTGATTTAACTGTTCTTATTAAAATACTATAAAAGTAATAAATTAATGTTGATACGATAGAAGCTATGGGAATTAGAATTCCTTTTTCATTAGTTAAGATATTAAAATTTAATGCAGAAGTGTATTGAAGAATAGAGACTAAACCATATCTAAAATGAATATTGTTTAAACCAATTATAATTTCGTTGTTATTTAAAATAGATATATATGGTAGATGATATAAGTATGCATCTGGTCGGTATACATCAGAATAAATTATTAAGCTAGAGGTTAAAAGTGAGATTAATAATAAAAACTTTAAAGTTTCAGATTTAAAAATATTTTTTTTTAAAAAGAAAATTCCTATCAATAATATAATCAAGTATATTAAAGAATTAAAGTATTGGTTAAGGGATGTAAAAAAATTTGAAATTAATGCAACTAAACTTATGAAAACAAAACCAATTATCAAGGTTAATACGTTGTCTAAAATTTTTATTTTAAAATTTGTATAAATTTTTTTATATTTAGAAAGTATTATTTGTCCAAAAATGTGGTAAACGTAATTGGTAACAAAAGATAAAATAAATAATTCTACTATGTTAATTAATGTTACCATAATAATTCCAGTATATAATGAAGAGAATACTATAACAGAATTATTGTCTAAAATTGAGGAAATAAAAAATCTAAATAAACAAATAATTATTGTTGATGATGGTTCTATTGATAAATCATTTAAAAAAATTTCCAACTTTAATTTTAAAAGTGAAAATTTAATATTAAAACACGAAAAAAATCAGGGCAAAGGAGCTGCAATTATAACAGCAAAAAAATACATATCTGGGGATATAATTATTATACAAGATGCTGATTTAGAGTATGATCCTCACGATTATTATAAATTAATTGAGCCAATAATTAAAAAAAAAACTGAAGTAGTTTATGGATCAAGGGTATTAGGAAAAAAAAGATATAATGCAGATGGTTTTACTTCATTATTTAGAATTTTTGGAAACCATGTGATGACAATTATTTCTAATTTGTTTAATAACCAAAAACTAACAGATGCTCATACGTGTTATAAAGTTTTTACTAGAAATGTCTTTGATCAAATTCATCTATTTGAAAAAAATTTTTCATTTTGCCCAGAGATAACTACGAAGATTGCTAATCTTAAATATTCTATTATTGAAATTCCAATAAGTTATAGAGGAAGATCATATGATGAAGGAAAAAAAATAAAGCTCACAGACGGTCTTTTTGCACTTTTTACAATTTTAAAATATAAATTCTTTAAAAATGAACAAAAATAAAAAAATTTTTTTGACAGGTCATAATGGATTAGTTGGATCTGCTACATTAAGAAAATTTAAAAAATTTGGTTATAAAAATATCATTACTGCAAACAAAGATAAGTTAGATTTAAGAAATCAAAGTAAAGTTGCAAATTTTTTGAAACAAAAAAAACCAGAAGTTGTAATAATTGTTGCTGCTAAAGTAGGTGGAATTAAAGAAAATAAAAACAAAAGTGCAGAGTTTATTTATGATAATTTACAAATTCAAAATAATTTGATCCATCAATCATTTTTAAATGGGATTAAAAATTTAATTTTCTTAGGTTCAAGCTGTGTTTATCCAAAATTTTCAAAGCAACCTATTAAAGAAAAATATCTATTATCCTCAGAGTTGGAAAAAACAAATGAGGCCTATGCAATAGCAAAAATATCAGGAGTAAAAATGTGTGAATTTTATAATCAACAATATGGCACTAATTATAAAAGTCTAATGCCATGTAATACCTTTGGACCTAATGATAACTATGATTTTGAAAGTTCTCATTTTATAGCTGCCTTGATAAGAAAAATTTATGAAGCAAAAGTTAATTATAGAAAAGAAATCAAAATATGGGGTAATGGAAAAACAAAAAGAGAGTTAATTTTTGTAGACGATATTGCCGATGCAATTATTTTTTTTGTAAATAAGAAAACAAAAGAATCATTAATAAATATTGGTACACAAAAAGATTATTCAATTATTGAATACGCCAAGATTATAATGAAATTGTTGAATGTAAAATTAAAGATAAAAAGAATTAATAAGTCTCTAAATGGTACACCGAGAAAAATATTAGATGTAAGCTTGGCGAAGAAATTAGGTTGGTATTCTAAAACATCTCTTGTTAAAGGATTAAAAATTACATTAAGCGATTTTGAAAAGAATTATAAGAGATACACTTAATTTTAATAATGAAGTAATTCTTCATCAATCATAATTTTAACGAGTTTTTTTAGATTTGTTTTAGGACTCCATTTCAAATCTTTTTTTGCTTTATATGAATTTCCTTTAAGTGCACTGACTTCCGATAGTCTGAAAAGATTTGAATTAATTGTTATAATTGGTCGATTTGTTTTTTTTAATATCAACTTTTCATTAAGACCTTTACCTTCCCATTTTGTTTTGAGCTTTAGATAAGCTGTTGCTAAATTTATAAAATCTTTAATTGAATAAGTTTTTCCTGTAGAAATTACGTAGTCCTTTGGCTTTTTTTTTTGCATCATTTTCCACATTGCAACTACGTATTCTTTTGCATAACCCAAATCTCTTTTTGCGTAGATATTGCCAAGTTGAAAAGATTTTAGTTTTTTTTTATAAATTTTTACCAATCCAATTATTATTTTTCTAGTTACATATTCTTTACCTCTTAGTGGAGACTCATGATTGAATAAAATACCTGAAGTTGCAAATATTTTGTAAGAATTTCTATAATTTTTTGTAATTAGGTGAGAGAATACTTTTGAAATAGCATAGGGACTTTGAGGATTGAAATGGGTAGTCTCACTCTGCTCACGATTTAAAACTTCTCCAAACATTTCTGAAGAGGATGCTTGATAAAATTTTATTTTTTTATTATTATTTTTTATTGTTTCCAAAATTCTTAATGTTCCTAATCCAGTTATATTTGAAGTGTTTATAGGGATATTAAATGATTTGTTTACAAAAGATTGAGCCGCTAAATTATAAACTTCATCAAAATCATATTTTTTAAAAATTTTATTAATATCCTTGATGCTTCTAAGGTCCATTTTTTCAATAGTTATTTTTTTTCTTATTCCAAGTCTTACCAACCTCCAATACAAAGATTTAGGGGATTTTTTAACTGTACCAATTATTCTGTATTTTTTTTTTAACAAAAATTTTGCGAGATAGGCTCCATCTTGACCAGAAATACCAGTTATTAAAGCTATCTTCGCCATCTCTAAATGCTTATATCAAACAAATTAATAATAAAGCTAATTTTTTGTATGTTAATTTTTCTTTACTTTTGAGATTATAGAAGTTATTAAACTTTGCCTGGTGATTATTGCGAAAGTGTAATACCCGATCCCATTCCGAACTCGGAAGTCAAGCCTTTCAGCGCCGATGGTACTTTGTCTTAAGATACGGTAGAGTAGGTCATTGCCAGGCTTAATTCATGAAAAAATTCATTATAGTAACTGGTGGTGTAGGATTTGTAGGGTCAAATTTAATTGAATTATTATTAAAAAAAACAAGAAATAGAATTATTAGTCTTGATAATTATTCAACAGGTTCAATAAAAAATCATATTAAAAGTAAAAGAGTAAAATATATCAAAGGTGAAACAGCAAATATTAAAAAAATTTTATCGACTTATAAAAAGAATATACATTCTATCTTTCATTTTGGTGAGTTTGCAAGAATATATCAAAGTTTTAAAAAATTTGATGAGTGTTATGATTCTAATTCAATTGGTACCAAGGCAGTATTCAAATTTTGTTTAGATAATAAGATAAAACTAGTTTATTCCGCTACTTCTGCTGCATTAGGAAACATGGGAAAAGATAAAAACTTGTCGCCGTATTCTTTTACAAAATCTAAAAACTTAGAGTTATTAGAAAATTTAAAAAAATGGTTTAAATTTAAATATGAGGTTATATATTTTTACAATGTTTATGGACCAAGACAAATTAAAACGGGAAAAATGGCTACTGTAATCGGTATATTTGAAGATTTGTATTTAAATAAAAAACCACTTACCGTTGTAAGACCAGGAACTCAGACAAGAAGATTTACTCACATAAGTGATACAATTAATATTTGTTATTTAGCTTGGAAAAAAAACAAGTGCACTCATTATAGTATTTCAAGCAAAAAATCTTACTCTATCCTAAAAGTAGCAAAAATGTTCAAAAGTAAAATAAAATACCTTAAATCCAGACCAGGGGAGAGATATGCTTCCTCTTTAACATTATATTCTCAAGATAATAAGATTATTCGAAAATATGGAAAAATAAATTTGAAAGATTACATTTCTTCGTTTATTAAGAGAAAAAATTATGAAAATTAAAAGTTCACTAAAATCAATTAAAAAAAGAGATCTAAATTCTAAGCTTGTTAGAAGAAGGGGCAGAGTTTACATCATAAATAAAACTAACCCGAAGTTTAAAGCTAGGCAAAAGTAACTTTTATGGATAATGATAACCATAAAAATACTTGGCATAATTTCACAAGATTTGTAATGTGGGGTACTATTGCTGTGATATTAGTTTTAATACTTATGGCAATATTTTTAATTTAATCAATAATCCAATATGAGAATAGTTTCAATTTCAGAGAATATAAATAACGAGAAAAGAATAGCTATAACCCCTGAAATAGCAAAAAAATATAATTCAAATGGTTTCAAAATTGCCATATCGAAAAATTACGGGGAACATTTGGGAATTAATGATAAAGAATATATTGATTTAGGTGTTGAAGTTATTGATGATGAAAAAAAAATTATAAATAGTGCAGATATAATTGCTCAGGTAGGTTTACCTTCAGATGAAAAACTTTCTTTTTTAAAAAATGACCAAATTTTAATAGGCGTCTTAGATCCTTATAAAAATAATGATAAACTTAAGGATTTAAATAAAAAGAAAATTAAAAGTTTTTCATTAGAATTGCTTCCAAGAATTACTAGAGCGCAATCGATGGACATACTTTCCTCACAAGCAAACCTAGCAGGCTATAAAGCAGTTGTTGACTCATTTGCAGAATTTGAAAAAGCAATACCAATGATGATGACTGCAGCAGGAACAATTTCAGCGGCAAAAGTTTTAATTGTTGGTGCGGGTGTTGCAGGATTACAAGCTATTGCTACAGCAAAAAGAATGGGTGCTATTGTTTATGCAACTGATGTAAGAGTTGCATCAAAAGAACAAGTGGAAAGTTTGGGTGGAAAGTTTTTAACAGTTGAGGATGCTGAGAATTTAGAAACAGCAGGTGGTTATGCTAAAGAAACTTCAGATGATTTTAAAAGAAAACAAAAAGATCTATTAGCAGAAACCTTAAAAAAAATTGATATAGTAGTTTGCACTGCATTAATACCTGGAAAAAAAGCACCATTAATTTTGAGTGAGAAAATGATAAACAATATGAGTCCTGGCTCTGTTATATATGATTTAGCAGCAATTCAAGGTGGAAACACTGAA
>MDTD01144514.1_pt1 | contig 10651 bp, 9 predicted proteins | sample 811221 | NCBI WGS metagenome assembly MDTD01 (sample SAMN05326646, study PRJNA326480) | marine metagenome | isolation source: seawater | place: Pacific Ocean: South West | collected 2011
AAAATTGCAAGTAAGTTTGATAATACTGTACTATGTAAAGACGAGCCAGAACTATTGGATATGTTTTTGAAGTTTATAGATGATGCAGATATATTAAGTGGTTGGAACTCAGAAGGATTTGATATACCATATGTTGTTAATAGAATTACTCAAGTACTTGGTAGAGAACACACAAAAAGATTTTGCTTATGGGATAAGTTTCCAAGAAAAAGAAATTATGTAAAGTATGGTAATGAACAAGAAACATTTGATTTAATTGGTAGAGTACATTTAGATTATTTAGAATTGTATAGGAAATATACATATCACGAGATGCATAGTTATAGACTAGATGCAATAGGTGAGTATGAAGTTGGAGAAAAGAAAGTACCATATGAAGGTACCTTAGACGCTTTATACAATAACGACTTTGAAAAATTTATTGCGTACAATAGACAAGATACAGCACTATTGGCCAAGCTAGATGACAAACTAAGATTTATTGAACTAGCAAGTGAATTGGCACACGCAAATACTGTGTTGTTACCGACAACAATGGGAGCAGTAGCAGTAACCGAACAAGCAATTATAAATGAAGCACACAAAAGAGGAATGGTAATTCCTGATAGAAAGAGGAGCAGAGATGATGTTGTAAATGTACCAGCAGTAGGGGCCTATGTTGCATTTCCGAAAAAAGGATTACATAGTTGGATAGGTAGTTTAGATATTAATTCACTATATCCATCTGTGATTAGAAGTTTGAATATGGGTCCGGAAACTATTATAGGACAGTTAAGGTCAGATACTACTAAAAATTATATTGATAATAAAATAAACAAAGAGAAGAAATCGGCCGCAGATGCTTGGGAAGGATTGTTCAGTACACTAGAATATCAAGCAGTGATGGAAAAAGATATTGGTACAGAAATTGTTTGTGACTTTGAAGATGGAGACACGCAATCAATGAGTGGTGCTGAATGGTATAAGGTAATATATGAATCTAACAGTGGTTGGGCTCTAAGTTCAAACGGAACTATATTTAGACACGATATCAAAGCAGTTGTTCCAGGATTATTAGAAAGATGGTATGCTGAAAGAAAAGTAATGCAAGGTAAACTTCGTGAATCAAAAACTGATGCTGAAAGAGTTTTTTGGGATAAAAGACAATTAGTTAAAAAGATTAATCTTAATAGTTTGTATGGTGCTATTCTAAATCCAGGATGTAGATTCTTTGATATTAGAATAGGACAGTCAGTTACACTAACAGGCAGAACTATAACAAAACATATGGCGGCACAAACAAATAAAATTCTTGCAGACAGTTATGATCACACAGGTGATAGTATAATATATGGTGATACTGATTCAGTTTACTTTTCAGCTTGGCCACTAGTCAAAGAACAAGTTGAAAAGAAAGAGTTAGATTGGACTAAAGAATCCGTAGTAAACTTATATGACACAATCGGTACAGAAGTTAATAAATCATTTCCAGGCTTTATGAAAAAAGCATTTGGCGTTGAAAAACAACAAGGAGAGATAATACAAGCAGGTAGAGAAATAGTTGCTTCAAGTGGATTGTTTATTACAAAGAAAAGATATGCGGCATTGATATATGATTTAGAAGGTGAACGTAAAGATGTTGATGGCAAGTTAGGTAAAATTAAAGCTATGGGTGTCGACCTTAAGAGATCAGACACACCAGAGTTTGTACAAAGATTTTTAGAAGACTTATTAACAATGGTGCTATCAGGTAGTTCTAAAGAAGATTGCTTTGACAAGATAAACAAATTCAAGGAACAGTTTACTTTAAGACCAGGTTGGGAAAAAGGTACTCCTAAAAGAGTAAACAACTTAACCAAGTATAGAGAAATGGTTGAAACTTATAATAGAAAAACTCAACAACTAGCCAATATTGGACAAGGTGCTGAAACACTTAAAAAGCCAATTATGCCTGGACACGTAAGAGCTAGTATGAATTGGAATCAATTAAGAAAAGCATATAAAGACAATTATAGCTTACCAATCCAAGATGGACAGAAAGTTATTGTGTGTAAACTGAGATCCAATCCAATGAATTATACAAGCATAGCATATCCGATCGATGAATTGCAGTTACCAGATTGGTTTAAGAATCTTCCATTTAGCCACAAAGAAATGGAACAAACTATTATTGATCAAAAGATAAAGAACCTTATTGGAGTATTAGGTTGGGAACTTGAAGAAACCCAAAGAACAAATGTATTTGATACAATATTTGCAACTGGATAAAAAACATTTGACAAATGGTATTAAAACCTATAATATTAACATATGAATAAGGAGAACATTTTATGATGAGGGACGTATTATTAGACATCGTAAAGCATACGCATTCTCTTGGTTTTATCCAAGCTGTTAAGATTAATGGCAACAATGGAAGTGAAACTGAGATAGAAGCTATGGACGATGATAGATCAGTAGTATTAAAAGGAAAATTACATAATCCTGTTAGTGATCTAAAAGGCACAATTGGTTTAGGTAAGCTTGGAGTATTAAGTGGTTACTTGAACTTCGAAGGCTATTCAGATGCTAAAGGAAAGATAGAAGTAGTTAAGAAATCAAGAAACGGTGAAGAAGTTGCTGAAGAACTAAAGTTTACTTCGCCGGCTGGATACAATGCAAATTATAGATTTATGGTATCGCAGTTAATAGAAGAGAAACTTAAAACTGTTAAATTTAAAGGTGTCAATTGGGATTTAACTATACAACCAACTCAACAGAACTTAAAAGATTTATCTTACTGGGCTGGTGTAATGGGTAGTGTTGAATCAACTTTTGTTGCTAAAACAGATAAAGGATCTCTTAAATTTTACATAGGTGACGGATCAAATGACAGAGTTGAGATTCCATTTGCAGAAAACGTAAATGCTGAATTGAAAAAAGGTTGGAGTTGGCCGTTAGCTCAGACGTTGAGTATATTGAAGTTAAGTGATACATCACAAGCATCAATATCATTTAGTGAACAAGGTGCTATGAAAATTAGCATAGATTCTGGAACTGGAGTGTACGATTATATTCTACCAGCCAGAACAAGTTCGTAACGAATTCTGCACAATAAACTTCAAATGTGCTGTTCGTTAATAGCTTGTCCCTCAATATTTGAAGTAGTGTGGAAATTGGGCCGTAAAGGGAGACTGGAAGGTTCAAGGGGCATCAGGTTTGAGGCCTGCTCTGCCCCGTTTAAAGAAAGGCATTATGTCAGAGGATTGGCAGAATAAAGAAGCACAGATGAGATATACAGCGGAGTATATGGCTAAAGAATATAAAAACGAAGCATCGAATTGGAAATGGAAATTTAATAAATTGGCAGACGCTTTAGATGATCTGGTAAAGATGATGCCAAAAGAGCAAATAGTATGGTATCCAGATGTAGACGAACAAGTTAAGAAACTAGAAAAACTAATAGAAGAAGAAAGGACAAAATGAAATATACATTAGGGTTAATAACATCAGTATTATTTCTTTTAGTTGGATGTTCAAGCATTCCAGAAAATCCAAGACTGTCTTTTGGAAAGAAATGTGAAGTTTCCAAAGATGGAACAGTGGTTACAAGCCACATTTGGATTTATGACAAAAGTCAGGACTTGACAGCAACAAAAGAATCGTGTAATATAGAGTAATAGTTGTAAAATGAAAAGAACATATAAAAATAAACCGATTGAGGATGTAAGTTATTTTATTGGGAACGAAGTCGAAAAGACTCCCTTTTACGGTCGTAAGACTTTATTTGTAGTAGGACTTCGTAACCCAAGAAAAATAATGAAGAAGGCAAATGAAAATAGTTGTCGTCATATCTATCTTGGTGCTAATATGTCTTTTAAAAATGTTGAATGGAATGATGCTAGAACATCAAAGTTAAGAGAAACACTTGATGTTCTTTTAGATAATAGATTCCAAGTTACTTTAGATATTAGTAAAACATTTGATTTGAGTACAATAGATTCATTTGTACAAAATGAATACTTTCATATTATGTACAGCTTACCTATTCCAAACGCAGAAAAATATTCAAAAGCAATTACAATTAAAATAGATGACATTGGGTTCAACAAAACTAACACAGGTGTATGGTGTAGCCCACTAGACAAGTTAATGGATCCTGTAGTAAAAACTGAATGGTCATCTTATATCACAGATGAGGTTATAGAGTGAAGAAATATATATGGGTAACATTTAAAAAAGAAGGCATCCACAAGTATCCAGCGGCATTGACAGATCCAAAACTAGCAACAGGTGATGAATATGATGTTAGTTTTTTAGGTCATCCACACAGACATATATTTCATTTTAAAGTGTTTATAGAAGTATTTCACGATGATAGAGACATTGAGTTTATTCAATTTAAAAGATGGCTTGAAAAATTGTATGCTGAAAAAACATTACAATTAGATTACAAAAGTTGTGAAATGATAGCTGATGATTTGAATGCTACAATACAGAAAAGATACCAAGGTAGAGGAACAATTATTGAAGTATCTGAAGATGGTGAAAACGGCTGTACAATTATGTTTCCACCACAAAAAGATAATGTAACAAAATTTAGTACATATCAAGAAATGGCACAGACACAATCATCAGGAGCACCAAATTGAAACTAACATCTAATTTCAGTCTACAAGAATTACTAAAATCACAGACAGCATTACGTAAAGGTATAGATAACAAACCTGCTAATCCAGGTGTTATCACTAACCTACAAGTACTATGTGAAAAAGTATTACAACCAGTTAGGGATCACTATGCAAGGCCAGTAGTAATTAATTCAGGTTATAGATGTCCTAAACTTAATAAAGCAATAGGTTCAAGTTCTAAGTCACAGCACATAAAAGGAATGGCGGCTGATATAGAAATACCAGGGCTATCAAATAAAGAACTTGCAGAATACATAGAAGAAAACTTACCCTTCGACCAACTGATATTAGAATTTTACAACGGTGTAGATCCAAACAGTGGTTGGGTTCACGTGAGTTATGTTAGTGATTCAGACAATAGAAAGCAGACACTTACTATTAATAAAAACGGAACTTTCCCTGGTTTCATATAAGATCTTATCAAAACCTTTAATTTTTCTTTAAATTTATAGTTTATCTTTGTAAAAAAGTATAAATAATATTACAATCAGAGTTAGAGACAGTCGCAGTGACTCCTCAGCATTTGATTTACAAATTTAACTTTTATAGTTTAAGGAGATTTAACAATGGCAAAATTCGCACCAACAGATGGAACTACTGGAGCAGGTAAAACTGGTAACGGTTTAGGTCCACTTACTAGAATTGTAACTATTGCTAAAACTAATATGACACAAGCTGAATTAGATTCAACTCTAACAGCTTTAGCATCAGGTGTAACAGTATCTTCTGTATTTTATGCAGGTGGTACAATCGCAGGTGTTTCAGGTGACCAAGCAGGCAATACATTCGTATCAGGTACTTCAGATTTAGTACACGTAGCGATCCAAGGCGGCGACGCACCAGAAGGCACAGCAGGTTCTTACACAGCTGGCGTAACAGTGGCAGTAGTAGCAGTATTCCAAGCAGGTCACTAATATTAGCGAACTGAAATAGAATACATTAATTGAATACTAAAAAGGGTGGCTTTAGGGTCACCCTTTTTTTTTGGTTTACAATTCAGGATATATTTGTTATTATTAACACTATGGACGGCTCGTACATTTACATAATATCCTTTGTCGATGAAGAAGATAATGGAATAAACATCACACCTCAATTATATGGATCTATAGTTAATGTTGTAGGTATGAGATCTACAATATCCTATGCTGGAAATATAGAAGGTAATAAAGTTGAAATAGGTGTGGAATCAGTAAGCTCAGGCTGGACTAGATCTAGTTTACAAACAGCCATAGAGCAATACCCTACAATACAAGGTCAGTATACCGTTAAAGTACAAGATAAACAAGAGTTAGAACAACAAGATAAAGAACAAGATAAAGAATAACTTTAATAAATACTAGTATGCCACGTACTAGTACAAATATGTTATCCGGTGTAGTTTCAGGAACAGCTCAAGTTATTGGGCCAAATACTCCTGGTGACTCGTATTACGGCTTTACAGACGGTTTACATACTGTGGCCATTTATCCAAATAACTTCAAAGGTAATGTAGAAATACAGGCAAGTCTTGCTGAAACTCCAACAAGTTCAGACTGGTTCAATATTAGTCTAAAGAATGGTACTGTGGCACAATACAATTTAGACGGTACAGTAGATGCATACACTTTCACAGGTAATTTCATTTATCTACGTGCTAGAGTAACACCAGAAGCAACAAATATCGGTAGTGTTGACAAGATTCTGTTAAATTATTAAAACAAGTTTTTTGATAAATATTAAGAAATTAGGAGCAGAATATGGCAATAGGATCGAGTAATCAACCGAACTTTAATATACAGACGCCAGCTAATAATCAGAGTCTAGTATTTGATAGTTCACAGAATGCGTTTATAAATGCAAACATCAGTCAAACTGGAAACGTTACTGATGGTGCAAATTTAGGTACAGGTAAAAAAGTATTCAAATCATTAGTTGGTACGGATTTAAGTTTTAGAAGTCTTGTAGCAGGAACAGGTGTTACGTTAGTTGAGAATGCAACTGACATCACATTGTCAGCAACAGGTACAATTTCAACAGCTGGTAACTTAGGTGCAGGTAAGGCCATTTTTGCTCAAATAGATTCAGGTAACTTACAATTAAGAAGTTTAACAGTTGGTACAGGTTTAACAACTTCAAACACAGCAACTGAAATCAACATCGCAGTAGACACAGCTAATTTAGATGCAGGTACACTAGGTGGTAATGCGGCATCAGTATTTTTAACTAAAGCAGATAACTTGGCTTCAGTTGGATCTATTGCCACAGCAAGAACAAACTTAGATGTATTTTCTAAAACAGAAGCCAACACAGCTTTCCAAAGAAAAGATGCAGACTACATTCCAGATTCAGATAATACAAGATCACTAGGTACAAGTGCAAAAAGATTTTCTGATATCTACGCAGTTGAGTTTCACGGTAATTCAACTTCATCAGGACAAGTTACATCAATTGCTAATCATCAAATTGGTGCTTTATCAAATGTTGATGAATCAGGTAAAGCTTCAGGTCAAGCTTTAGTTTGGAATGGAACTAATTGGGTACCTGGTACAGTATCAACAACTAACTTATCAGAAGGTACAAATTTATTTTACACAGACGCAAGAGCAGACGCAAGAGCACAATTGAAAATTGATGCATTGATAGGTGGTGCTCCTGGTGCCTTAGATACATTAAACGAATTAGCGGCCGCTATAGGTGACAATGCCAACTATGCCGCAACCATAACAACAGCCTTAGGAAATAAGGAAGCAAGTATCACAGCAGGAACGACAGCACAATATTTTAGAGGTGATAAAACTTTCCAAACTTTAAACACTGACGCAGTGGTTGAAGGTACGAACAAGTACTTTACAACAGCAAGAGCTAATGCGGCCATTGATGCAAGAGTAACAGGTGGCTTAGGTTTATCAAGTTTATCAGATGTAGCCACAGCAGGTGCTTTAGATGATGGAAAATATTTGTATTATGATCACACTTCAACTTCATTTAAATGGGCAAGTTTAGATGCTCACTTTACAAGTGGCAAAGATTCTATACCTGATGCAGACAATACAAGGTCATTAGGTTCAAGTTCTAAAAGATTCTCAGACATTTATGCAGTAGAGATTCACGGTAATGTTACATCAGCAGGTCAGGCCGGTACAATAGCAAATCATAACATATCTGGTTTAGCAGACGTATCAACAACAGCACCAGGTACAGGACAGATTTTAAAATGGGATGGTAGCAAATGGGCACCAGCCGATGACGCCACAGCAGGTGGTGCCGGATTAGATGCAGACACATTAGATGGTCAGCACGGTTCATACTATTTAGATTATACTAACTTTACAAACAAACCAACTATACCAGGTGTGTTAGCAGACTTAACAAACGTACACAATGCGGCACCAACAGATGGACAAGTACTTGCTTGGGATAATGCCAACAGTAGATGGGCACCAGCAAACGGCGGCGGCGCAGGAGATATCACAGCGGTTGTTGCCGGCACAGGATTAACAGGTGGTGCAACATCAGGTTCAGCAACATTAAACGTTGATGTAGGAACAGGTGCAAATAAAATTGTACAACTAGATGGTACAGGTAAATTACCAGCAGTAGATGGTTCAAACCTAACAGGTGTATCAACAGCGACAACACTTGCGGCATTAACAGATGTTGACCTAACAGGTATAGCTAATGACAAAATTATAAAATACAACAGTACATCTAGCAAATGGGAAATTGCAGATGACAGTTCAGGTGGAGGTGGTTCTTCATCATTTACAGGTTTATCAGATACACCGGCAAACTTTACAGGTGGTGCTAACAAGTTCGTTAAAGTCAACGGGGCGGGCAACGCATTAGAATATGTTGCAGACCCAGGATACTTAACTTCAGTACCGGCACAATCATTTGCTTCATTAACAGGTAAACCAACTACGATAGCAGGTTACGGAATTACTGATGCTTTCAGTGGTGCTTATGCTGACTTAACAGGTAAGCCAACATTATTTGATAATGCGGCATTTGATACAAGACTTGCGGCAAAAACAACAGCAGATTTATCAGAAGGTGCTAACCTTTACTTTACGAATGCGAGAGCGATTGCGGCAGTACAAGGTACTAACATCGATATGGGTAGTAACAACATTACTACAACAGGAAAAATTCTTTATGCGAATATGTATGCAAACACAGGTGACTTACCAAATGCAACAACTTATCACGGTATGTTTGCACACGTACACGCAACTGGTAAAGGTTATTTCGCACACGGCGGAGCCTGGGTAGAGTTAGCCAACAATAGCCAACTAGCAAATTCAAGTAATTGGGACACGGCTTTTGGTTGGGGTAACCACGCAAGTGCAGGATACCTATCAGACTTATCAGGATTGAATACAGGTAATTTATCTGAAGGTGCTAACTTATACTTTACAAACGCAAGAGCAGACGCAAGAATTACTAACGCAATTAAAGATGAAGACAATATGGCATCTAATAGTGCCACTCACGTTCCATCACAACAATCAGTAAAAGCTTATGTTGACTCACAAGTGGCAGGCAAAGATAACACAGACGAGATTACTGAAGGTAGTACAAACTTATACTTCACTAATGCGAGAGCTGATGCCAGAATAGCGGCGGCAACCACAGATGATTTAAGTGAAGGTTCATCGAATTTATATTACACAGATGCTAGAGCGAACTCGGCATTTGACACAAGACTAGCAACTAAATCAACAACCAACTTATCAGAAGGCACTAACTTATACTATACACAGGCTAGAGCTGATGCTAGAGTTGACGCAGGATTTAGTGCGAAGTCAACAACAGATTTAAGTGAAGGATCAAATCTTTATTATACTGATGCTAGGGCTGACGCAAGAATCACGAATGCATTGATTGACGAAGACAATATGGCAACTAATAGTGCCACAAGAATTCCATCACAACAAAGTGTTAAGGCTTATGTGGATTCACAGGTTGCAAGTGAAAACGAATTAAGCGAAATGAATGATGTTACTATATCAGCAGTAGGTAACAATCATTTCATAAAATACAATGCTTCAACAAGTAAGTGGGAAAATGCTTCAGTGGCACCGGCAACAGCGGCAGGTAATGACACAGAAGTACAATTTAATGATGGTGGTGTAATGGGCAGTGATACAGGACTGACTTACAACAAAGCATCAAACACATTGACAACTACAACATTCGTTGGTAACTTAACTGGACAAGCAAGTTCAATAGCAAACCACGATACTGACGCATTAACAGAAGGTTCAACAAATCAATACTTTACTCAAGCAAGAGCAAGAGGTTCAATCAGTTTAGCGGCGGCAGGCTCAAGAGCATACAATAGTGGTACTGGTGCATTAACTATACCAGGAACAACAGATCATATCACAGAAGGATCTAACTTATTCTATACAGATGCAAGATGGGATACAAGATTAGCGGCCAAGGACACAGGTGATTTAGCAGAAGGATCTAACTTATACTTTACTGATGCTAGAGCAGATGCTAGAGCAGATGCAAGAATCACGAATGCATTAATTGATGAAGACAATATGGCTTCAAATAGTGCAACTAAATTACCATCACAGCAATCAGTTAAGGCTTATGTTGACGCACAGATTTTAACAAAAGATAATACTGATGAAATGACAGAAGGTAGTACAAACCTTTACTTCACAAATGCAAGAGCAATTAGTGCCATTCAAGGTACTAATATTGATATGGGTAGTAACAACATTACTACAACTGGAAAAATTTTATATTCAAATGTTTACAACAACACAGGTGACTTACCAAGTGCTTCGACATATCACGGTATGTTTGCACACGTACACGCAACGGGCAAAGGATATTTTGCACACGGTGGTAACTGGATAGAATTAGCAAACCACAGCCAACTAGCAAATTCAAGTAATTGGGACACGGCTTATGGTTGGGGTAATCACGCAAGTGCAGGTTACTTAACATCAGTACCGGCACAATCATTTGCTTCATTAACAGGTAAACCAACTACGATAGCA
>MDTD01002107.1_pt1 | contig 10650 bp, 10 predicted proteins | sample 811221 | NCBI WGS metagenome assembly MDTD01 (sample SAMN05326646, study PRJNA326480) | marine metagenome | isolation source: seawater | place: Pacific Ocean: South West | collected 2011
AGCGGCCCGCCGGCGTAGCGCGACTGTCGAGGCTCAGCACCCGATAGTCGAGGGTCTGCTGTTCGCCTTGGTGGTCCAGATAGCCGATCGTGCAAGGCGTGGCGGCCTTGCCGCGGCACTCGGCAGCGGGCGCCCGGCGCGCCAGGCTGAACAGCGCCGTCTGGCGGTCGGGCAGCGTGGCGAGCTGGTCGGCGTCGAGGCGAAAGCGCTCGCCGAAGCCCATCAGGCTATAGCGGCTGGTATACAGCAGCGCCTCGGCGTCGCCGTCGACCATCCGGAAACGACTCGTCTCGCGAGCGCTGGCGATCGAGAGTTCGGCCTGCATGCGGCTCTGCCAGTGATCGCCCTGCCGGCTCAGGCGATGAGCGATGGTCATGTCCGGCCAGCCGTCGAGTGTCAGCCGGTAGCGGGCCTCGAAGGCGACCGGCGGCTGCGCCGCCCCGGCCGTGGCGGCCAACGGCGCCAGGATCAGCCAGGCCGCGCTCAGCAGAGCCTGCCACAGGGCGAGCGGTGGGCATCGACGATGGCGCATCGAGTCGGGCATGGCGGTGGCGACGCTCAGGGCCGGATGCGATAGCCGGTGCGAAAGATCCACGCCACGATGGCCAGGCAGACGCCCAGAAACAGCAGGATCATGCCCAGGCTGGCGGCGAGGCTGACGTCGTTGATGCCGAAGAAGCTCCAGCGAAAGCCGCTGACCAGGTAGACCACCGGGTTGGCCAGCGTCAGCGTCTGCCAGATGGCGGGCAGCATGTCGATGGAATAGAAGGTGCCGCCGAGGAAGGTCAGCGGCGTGATCACCAGCAGCGGCACCAGTTGCAGCTTCTCGAAGTTGTCCGCCCAGATGCCGATGATGAAACCCAGCAGGCTGAAGGTCATCGCGGTGAGTAGCAGAAACAGCAGCATCCATAGCGGATGGGCGATCTGCAGCGGTACGAACAGGCTGGCCGTGGCCAGGATCAGCAGCCCCAGGATGACCGACTTGGTGGCGGCGGCGCCAACGTAGCCGAGCACGATCTCGAAGTGCGAGATGGGCGCCGAGAGCAGCTCGTAGATGGTCCCCGAGAACTTGGGAAAGAAGATCGCGAACGAGGCGTTGGATACGCTCTGGGTGAGCAGCATCAGCATGATCAGCCCGGGCACGATGAACGCGCCGTAGCTGACACCCTGGATCTCGCTGATGCGCGAGCCGATCGCCCCGCCGAAGACCACGAAGTACAGCGAGGTCGAGAGTACCGGCGAGACGATGCTCTGCAGCAGCGTGCGCCGGGCGCGGGCCATCTCGAAGCGGTAGATGGCGCGGACCGCGGTGAGGTTCATTGGCGCTCCTTGACCAGGTTGACGAAGATATCTTCCAGCGAACTCTGCCGGGTATGCAGGTCCTTGATCTCGATGCCCGCCGCGCTGACCGCGTCGAGCAGGCCGGTGATGCCGGTCTGCTGCTGCTGGGAGTCGTAGCTGTAGACCAGCTCGAAGCCGTCGTCGGCGAGTTCCAGCGGATAGCCGGCGAGTGCGGGCGGAAGCGCCGCGAGCGGCTGCTGGAGCTGCAGAGTCATCTGCTTGCGCCCCAATTGGCGCATCAGCTCGCGCTTGTCGCGCACCAGGATGATCTCGCCTTTGTTGATCACGCCGATGCGATCGGCCATCTCCTCGGCTTCCTCGATGTAGTGGGTGGTGAGGATGATCGTCACGCCGGCCTCGCGCAGGCCTCGCACCACGTTCCACATGTCGCGGCGCAGTTCCACGTCGACCCCCGCGGTGGGCTCGTCGAGGAACAGGATCTGCGGCTCGTGGGACAGCGCCTTGGCGATCAGCACCCGGCGCTTCATCCCGCCGGACAGGGTGATGAGCTGGTCGTCCCGCTTGTCCCACAGCGCGAGCTGGCGCAGCACCCGCTCGATGTGGGCGGGGTCCGGCGCCTTGCCGAACAGCCCGCGGCTGAAGCTGACCGTGGCCCAGACGGTCTCGAACGCCTCGTTGGTGAGTTCCTGGGGCACCAGGCCGATGCGGCTGCGGGTCTCCCGGTAGTCGCGGACCACGTCGAAGCCGTCCACGGTCACGCTGCCGCCGGACGCATTCACCAGACCGCAGATGATGCTGATGAGCGTGGTCTTGCCGGCCCCGTTGGGACCCAGCAGCGCGAAGATCTCGCCCCGGCGGATGTCCAGGCTGACGTCCTCCAGCGCCGTGAGGCCGGACTCGTAGACCTTGGACAGCCCCTGTACCCGCACCACCGCATCGGTGCCGTTCGCCACCCGGGCGCCCTCGGCGGCGCCGTCGGCGGCCCCCAGGTCGAGGGTCATGAACACGCTGTTGGGGTCCTCGGCGTAGCTGCCGAACGGGGCGCAGTAGCGGAACCCGAAACGCTCGTAGAGGGCCCGGGCCGGCTCGAAGTGCGCCATCGAGCCCGTCTCCAGAGACAGCCTGGCGTAGCCCCGGCGGCGGGCCTCGGCGATCAGGTGTTCGAGCAGCCGCGCGGCGACGCCGCGCCGGCGGTGATCCGGCGCCGTCCGCATCGACTTGATCTCGCCGTGGCCGGCGTCCAGCTCCTTCAGCGCGCCGCAGCCCAGCAGCGCCTCGCCCTGCCATGCCGTCCACAGGGTGACATCGTCCCCCCGCAGGCCGTCGAGGTCGAGCGCGTGGGTGCTCTCGGGCGGCGAGTGGGCCGCCATCTCCGCGAGATGCTCGCGCAGCAGCGCCGCGATGGGCGCTCCGGTCAGGTCGTCACGTCGGATCTGCATGACCGGGCATGGTACGTCATCCGCGGGCGCCGCGGCGCATCAGCGGCGCATCGGCCGCTCATCGATCGTCGGCGGCCCCGGCGGCCCGGCCCCTGGACGCGCTGCTGCGGCCGCCCTTGCGGGCCGCCCTGGCCGTGGCCTTGGCGTTGCTCGCCTCGACGAATCCGGCGATCGCACCGTCGAAGGCGAAACAGCGCTCCAGGATGGCGACGTCCGAGGCGACCACGCCGGCCTCGCCCAGGTAGTCGCGCCAGCCTCCGGTGACGGCCAGCACCTCCCGGGCGACGGCCACGGCCCGATCCCGGTCGAGGCCCATGCGATGGGCGGCCGCCTCCACGTTGTCCCGGCTCGGCGTGTTGCCGAACGCACCCAGGGCGATGGCGTGGGAGCCCTGCAGGCCGGTGTTGGGGACGATGTCGTAGCCGGGCGTCAGCCGGTACTCGGCCTCGCCGGCGCGTTTGTAGAAGGCGTGGTTGCGCAGGTGATCGTCGGTGTTGCCGATGGCGACGTTGAACAGCAGCCGGCGGAAGATCTCTTCCGCCAGCCCTTCCGTGCGCGAGCCGATGCGCTTGCCGAGCTGGAGGATGCCCGGATAGGACATGGCCGCCTCGTCGAACTGGGTGATGTCGAACTTGTTGATCAGGCTGGCCACGGACACCAGGTGGTGCTGGCCGGCCTCGTCCACGTCGAACCGCTCCACCAGCACCACCGGCCCGCGGTCGGTTTCGGTGAGCGTCACGTCGGGCACCTCGATGCCGGCGTCCCGGGCCATGCGCATGGCCGCGAACTCCACCTTGCACATGTCCACCAGGTCGCTGTCGCGGCCGAACTTGGCGATCCACTGCCGGCCGTCGTGCTCGATCAGGGTCTTGGGGCGGGCGCCGCCGAGACCGCTGCCGTGGAAGAAGTAGGGTTCCAGGGACCGGTCCACCTCCTTGCCCGCTTCGATGTCCGCCGCGATGTGCTGCAGATGCACCAGGTTCTCGAACGGCCGCGGCGGCGTCGGCTTGGGCGTGTCGCGGATCTCGGCGGTGAAGTGCAGCGCCCCCACGCCCTCGCCGGACGCGGCCAGCAGAAATTCCACGTGGGTCACCGGCGGCGGCCGCCGGGTCTTGGTGAGCTGCCGCCGGCCCCACTCGTCCGGGCCGGCGTCGATCAGCACGCCGAACACGCCCGGTGTCTCCCGGGTGCGCGGATTGACGTGGACGTCGCCGTTCAGCGGCAGGTTGATGGGGTCGAGCGGGAATGCCCGGGCGTCCTCGACGTAGGCACGGGCGTACTTGAAGCGGCCCTGCTTGTCGTCGACCAGAAGCTGACCGGCGAGCACCTTCTCGCCGTCCCCGAGATCGACGTGAACGAACAGCTTCTCGGCGGCCATCAGATTTCCCACTCGTCCTCGGCCGCCGCGGTCTCCCGCTCCGGCCGCGCGCGCTGGCGCAGGGCGCTGCGCGCCAGGGCTTCGCCCAGGGTGTCGTCGCCGGGAGCGAGCACGCGGTCGAGGGCGGTGGGCTGGCCGAGCACGTCGAGCACCGACAGGTAGGCGGCGACCATGATCCGGGAGGACCCGGCCTCGACCTTCTTCACCGAGCTCTCCGACAGCCCGGCTTTCTCCGCGAGCTGCTCCTGGGTCCAGTTGCGCCGCAGCCGCGCCTCCCGCAGGCGCTCGCCGAGGCCGGTCAGGGCGCCCAGGGCGGCATCGCTGACGACGGCGTGGGCGCGGGATTTCCTGGGCATGTTTAAACCTGTTAGCGCGATTATGGTTCTATTTGAACCGATGATGCCGCACACGCGGCCTGCTGACCATCCCCGGGGGCGTTATTGCACCCGAATCAGGATGATGGAGGTTTTTATAACCCCGAACCGTGAACCCGTACGCAGTAACCGAATTTCTCATTCAGGTTCTCTTGCATCCTTTTAATGTTTTAGTAGGTTTATATAGATTTGCCGTGCCCGGCCAAGGGATCCGGACAGGCTCCGCGGGCCGTCGCCCCGATTCGCCGATATCGCCAGATCATGGCGGGATTCGCCTGCGGGACGCTCTTCAAACCCACGCTAACTATCTGACTTCGTTGAGCTTTGTCATTGGCCCGCAAATTGCTGATACCCATGGGACCAAGGAGGAAATCGATGGAAGTTCTCGGAGCCCTGTTCCTGATGGTGTGCGGCCTGTTCGCCCTGCTGATCTGGCTGCTGCCGATCATCCTGATCGCCGGCTCGGATCGCACCAGCGGCGGCGAGAAGGCCGCGTGGATTCTGGCGGTGATCTTCGTGTCCTGGTTCGCCTGGATCTTCTACCTGCTGCTCGCCCCGCTGAAGCAGCCGGAGCGCCGCTACCGCTACTGAGGTCCCCCGGGGCCCGCCCGGACGGTTGCCGCCGTCCGGCGCGGCCGGCAGACTGCCCGCTCCGCCGCGCCCGGCGCGGCACCTGGCGGAGTCCAGCCGTGTCAGAGCCCTACTATCAGCCCGGACGCTTCGTCGACGTGGACGGCGTGTCCATCCACTACGCCCTGGACGGCGACGCCGCGGCGCCGACCCTGGCGCTGGTCAATCCCGCCAGCCACAACCTGACCTGCTGGGAGGTGGTGCTCGACGGGCTGCTGCGCGACTTCCAGGTGCTGCGCTTCGACATCCGCGGCACGGGCAAGTCCGGCTGGGGGCGCGACGACGACTTCACCTTCGCGCGCTACGCCGACGATCTGGCGGGCCTGATGGACGTCCTGGGCATCGACCGGGCCTTCGTGCTCGGGGTCGCCTACGGGGCCCGCACCGCGGCCCGGTTCGCGGTCCGCCACGAGCCGCGGCTCTCCGCCCTGGGACTGTTCGACGTGGCGCTGATCCCGCCCGTCGAGCAGAGCGGCCAGCGCGAGCTGGGCGCCAGCGCCCGCCGCATGCTCGCCGAAGCCGGCGAGCCCGAGGTGCCGCTGCGCAAATCCTGGCGCTTCTACGAGGACCGGGAAGCGGCCCGCAAGGCCCACACCGCCCACGAGCGGGAATCAGACCTGTCCGAGGGCCTCGGCCATCTCGAGGTACCGGTGCTGGTGGCCTGCGGGCGCCAGGACATGAACCTGGCGGAGGCGCGGCGGATCGCCGGCGCCATACCCGGCGCGGACTTCGAGATCATGGAGATGACCGGCCACGGCTCGCCGTTCTTCCGGCCGGGACTGTTCGTGGCGCTGGTGCGCGGATTCGCGGTCAGCCGCGGGCTGCTCGCCGCCGGACGGTGACGCCCCGGCGGCCGCCGCTCAGCCCGAGTCGTCGTGCAGCCCGATGAGCTGCTCGTTCGACCAGATCTTGCGGACGAAGCGCGGGTTCTTCGACGACATGTCGATCTGATACAGGCTGCCGCCCTCCCGCACCGGCAGCCCGATGATGCGCGACAGCTCCCGGGCGAGCCAGGCCTCGATCTTCAGCACCACCAGCTTGCGGCGCAGCCGGCCCTGCTCGTCCCGGTTGAGGATGGTGGGCAGGGTGTTCAGGGTCAGGATCTCGTCGACGGCGGTGTTGGCCAGCTTCTGGCGACCCTCCTCGCTGGCGTAGAAGTGGGTCACGCCGAACACCAGCCGGCCCGGCTGGATCTGCTTGAGGAACTGGCAGGTCTTCACCACCGTGGAGCCGGTGCGGACCATGTCGTCGAGCAGCACCACGTCGTGGCCGTGGATCTCCTCGAAGGACGTCTCGCTCTCGGGGTGGAGGGTGATGGCCACCTCCCGCTCGCCGGAGCGTTCCTTGTCGAGCAGGATGATCTTGGCCTTCGGCAGCCCCAGGTGCTCGTGCAGCGACTTCACGAAGTCCCGGGCGCCCTTGTCCGGCGCGCACAGCGCCAGGCCCTCGCCCTCGGGCCCGCAGTTCACGATGTTCGAGTGGCGCAGGTAGTCGACGTAGATCTCGTAGGGGATCAGGTTGTGGAACCGGCCCTCGAAGATCTCGCGGAACATGGTCTGCACCGCGTAGGAGTGGTTGTGCACGGTCACCACGGCGTCGACGCCGGCGAGCTTGAGCATCTCGGCGTAGAGCTTGGCCGTGAACGGCTGGCCGTCGAACTTCTTCAGGTCCTCCTCGTCGCGCTCGAACATGGTGTCGCCCAGGTCCGGGCGCGGGCCGCGATCCTGGGCGCTGTAGTAGAGGTCCGGCTCCACCAGCACCACGTCGGCGGCGCCGTTCTCCTTCGCCGCCCGGGCGATCATCATGGTCCGCATCGCCAGGTTCTGGCGGCTCACCAGCCGGCTCGAGGTGCTGACGATCACCACCGTGCGGCCCTCGAGCTTGCGGCCGATACGGCTGAAGTCCCGCTCGTCGGAGATGAACCGCGGGCAGAACTCCGAGTTGGCGAAGGTCTTCATGCTGATGAGGTCGGCCACGTCCTCGGTCTGGCCGACGGCGAAGGCGACGTCGATGGCGAACGGATCGTCGGACGAGTTGCCGACGACGATGACGTCAGAGAGTTCGAGTTTGGCAGCGGTCAAAGGCTGGCCCCGGTTGCCAGGAGCGCGCATTATCCCAAGGGCGAAGGGCTGCCGCCAACCTCGGCGTAACCCGGCAGCCCCCGCGGACACCCCCCGCAGGAGCGGCCTCCCGGCCGCGATCTCCGGAAACGGCGCCGTCACCGTGACCACGCCATCGCGGCCGGGAGGCCGCTCCTACGGGGGACCTCGCATGGGATGAGGGGGAAACATGAAACGCCTGGCGATACTCTGGCTGGCGTTTACCGCCGCCGCCACCGCCGCCGAGCGTCCGGCGCCGCCCGCCGGGCTGACCGTCGACGGGGCCGGTGGCGGCACGGCCTGCCCGAAGCACGTGGTGGTCACCGGCTACTGGCCGCCGACCAACGAGATGCTTAGGCCCTGGAGCACGGATCCGGCGCAGAACCCGGACGGCTGGCAGGGCCGCGACTGGCGCGGCCTCGGCTTCGACGTGTACGCCTACTTTCCCGAGTTTCCGCCCGACGGCGTGCCCTTCAACGACCCGCGCGGCTCCGCCGGCTTCATCGGCAGCGCGGAGTCGGACTTCCGGGTGGACTATCAGGACACCTCCGCCGATTTCTGGCGCATCATGACCGACCGGCGCCCGCTGATTCTCATCACCACCAGCCGCGGCGGCGACATCGGCTGGGAGGTGGAGGCCTTCGAGGGCGGCCACGGCAGCGGTGACGGCGACCCCGCCGAAGACTGGATCAGCGACGACCACCCGCCCGAGACCCTGCCCGTCCGGGACAGCATCGACCCGCGGAGCTGGGACGCCATCAGCCGCTTCCGGGCCGGCGAGCGGCTGGCCAGCCGGCTGCCGACCGCCGAGATCGCGGTCGCCGCGCGGATGCTGGATCTGACGGACGTGGCGATCGACGAGCAGACCAGCGGCAACTATCTGTCGGGCTTCATGGGCCTGCACGGCCTGTACTACGCCCTCACCCACGAGGAGACCGTCGCGGCGGGACACATTCACGTGGGGCGGGACGTGCCCGCCGGGGACGCCCGCCGGCTGATGGAGGTGACGCTCGAGACCGTGCTCGGCCGCTACGATCCCGACGCGCTCGGCTGCTCCGACTGACCAGCAAGGCCCGCTTCGGTGACTGGATCGCCCGCGATCCGCGAGTGATACATGACCCGGGGCCGGCTCATGTCCCAGGGGCACGCCCGGTGCAGCAGGCAGCGGTTGTCCCACAGCACCACGTCCCCGACCTGCCAGCGGTGGTGGTAAACCCGGGGCGGCCGGCACGCGAAATCCACCAGCTCGTCGAGCAGCCGCTCGGACGCCGTCTCCTCCAGCCCGGGAATGCCATAGGCGTGGCGGCCGATCAGCAGCGAGCGCCGGCCCGTCTCCGGATGCACCTTGACCAGCGGCCGCAGCGGCGCCTCGTCGTGGAAGCCGTAGCCGCTGTACTCGCTGTCCGTGCCGTGGGCGTGGCCGAGCCTGGCCTGGCTGTGGACCAGCGAGTGATGGGCCGACAGGCCCTCGATGCGGCGTCGCAGATCGTCGTCGAGGGCGTCGTAGGCGGCCCGCATGTCGGCCCAGCCGGTCTCGCCGCCTTCCTCCGGCACCACGTGGGCGCTGAACACCGCGCCCTTGGCCTGTACCGGCATGTAGGTGCTGTCGGCATGCCAGCCCATGTTGCCCCGCAGCACCTTCACCACGTCGTCCGTGCCGTCGTCGGCGCGCAGGCTGCCGTCCTTGCGGACGTTGCTGAGCGGCGCGATGTCGAACTCCATGTCGCCGAAGCGCCTGGCGAACGTCACCTGCTCGGCGGTGGAGAGACCGACGCCGGGGAAGATCAGCAGCGCATACTCCAGCCAGGCGTCGTACAGGGCCGCGAACCCCGCGTCGTCCAGCGCGGCGAGATCGAGCCCGGTGATCCGGGCGCCGAAGGTCGCCGGCAGCGGCTCGACCGTGAACGGCCGCGCGCTCACAGCAGCAGCTCCGGCCGCTCGCGCTCGATCCCCGGGCGCAGCTCCCGCAGGGCGTCGTCCAGGGCGTCCAGCGCGGTATCGACCTCGCCGGCGGTCATCGGCGTCGACAGGCAGTACATCAGCCGGCCGGCGCTGGCGACGCCGCGCCGGAGCATGGACAGATGCAGCAGCCGCGGCAGCGGCCCGGCCTTCGCCATGGCCGCGAGCGAATCCCGGGCGTCGTTCACAGGCGCGTCCGTCCAGTGGATGTTGCTGAGCGAGGCGAGCCCCGTTGCCTGGCCGCGCAGGCCGTTGTCCCGGAACACCCGGCCGACGCCTTCGCGGAAGCGCTCTCCCAGAACCGCGAGCCGTTCCAGGGTCTGCGGATCGAGCTGCCCCATGGCGGCGTGACCCGCCGCCATGCTGAGCGGGTTGCCGCTGAAGGTGCTGGCGTGCATCACCGGTTCCGCTTCGTCCGGATGGAACATCCGCATCAGCTCCCGCCGGCCGCCGACCGCGCCGATGGGCAGTCCGCCGCCGATGATCTTGCCCATGGCGGTCAGGTCCGGCGTGATGCCGAGCTCGCCCTGGGCGCCACCGTAGCCGGCGCGCAGGGTGATCACCTCGTCGAAGATCAGCAGCACGTCGTGGGCGGCCGTCGCCTCGCGCAGGGCGCGCAGAAATTCCTCGCTGGCCGGGATCATGCCCATGGAGCCGAGCGCGGGCTCGACGATCACGGCGGCCAGTTCGCCGGCGTGCCGCTCGATCAGCCGGCGGGCGATCTCCGGCTGGTTGTAAGGGCAGACCACCGTGTCCGCCAGCACGCTGTCGGGAATGCTCCGGTCCACCGGCACGGGATGCGGTGCGTCGAGGGGGCCGCAGCGGTCCGGGTGGGGCACCAGGCTCACCTCGGCCAGCTCGAAGCTGCCGTGATAGCCGCCCTCCATCTTCATGATCTTCTGCCGGCCGCTGAAGGCGCGCGCGCAGCGCAGGGCCATCAGCGTCGCCTCGGTGCCGGAGCTGGTGAAGCGGAGCTGCTCCACCGACGGCACGCGCTCGACGATGAGCCGGCCCAGCGCGACCTGGCTGCGGGTGGGGGCGGCATAGGCGGAACCCAGCGTCACCTGCTCCTGAACCGCCTGCACCACCGCGGGGTTGGCATGACCGTGGATCAGCGAGGTGAAGTTGTTCATGAAGTCGAGCAGCCGGTGGCCGTCGGCGTCGTGCAGCCAGGGCCCTTCGGCGCGCTCGATGAACAGCGGGTACGGCGCGAAGTGCGCGCTCATGCGGGTGTCCCCGCCGGGAAACACCTCCCGGGCCTCCTCGATCAGCGCCGCCGAGGCGGACGACCAGTCGCGATAGGCCGTATAGACCTCGTCCCGCAGAGACGTCATGGCGGTTCCTCCCAGATCCCCGATGATTCGAGGTTACCCCGTCCCCCGACCGGACGCGATGCCCAACCCCAACCCCCCGTAGGAGCGGCCTCCCGGCCACGATAGCGAACGCGCCCGGCCGGATTGGACCCGCGG
>MDTD01182766.1_pt1 | contig 10648 bp, 10 predicted proteins | sample 811221 | NCBI WGS metagenome assembly MDTD01 (sample SAMN05326646, study PRJNA326480) | marine metagenome | isolation source: seawater | place: Pacific Ocean: South West | collected 2011
ATATGGAAAAATAGGTTTATACAATAAACAATTCGATAGCCTTATGGTAATGGATAAAAAAGTCTATTCATTTTTTGAGAGTATACCCGCAGGATTTATTGAAATGACCAACAATCTCAGTAACTACGTGAAACAACTTAAGTATATGTTCACTTCTGAGGGGATTAAGCAGGTTGGTGGTTTTGGCTCTATTGGAAATCTTTTTCCTGAAAGCTTTACCGACGATGATTATTGGCAAAAATTTTGGACGATTACTGCTCTCTTATCTGTTATTTTAGCCATTATGAATTTATTGCCTATTCCTGCTTTAGATGGGGGACATGTGTTATTCTTGTTTTATGAAATAATTTTCAGAAGAAAGCCTGGAGAAAAGTTTTTAGAATATGCTCAAATTACGGGTATGGTCTTGTTGTTGAGTCTGATGGTTTTTGCTAATGGAAAAGATATTGTTAACGGTTTATCTGGTAATGATACAGAACAAAAATCGAGCTGTTGGGAAGAAGTTAATCCTTCTAAATAATTTTCAAAAGTATCGTATTGTTTTTGCTCATGAATTTGCAAAATTCCGTTAACTATTGTGTGAAAGAATAAAAGGAGAAATCAAATTATTATATTTAATTGAAAATCAAATTAAAATGAATATTCCTGCTGAATTAAAGTATACTAAAGACCATGAATGGGTTAAATTAGAGGGTGACATTGCAACAGTTGGTGTTACAGATTTTGCACAAGGAGAGCTGGGAGATGTTGTTTATGTTGAGGTTGAAACATTGGGGGAAACCTTAGAGGCCGAGGAAGTTTTTGGAACAATAGAGGCGGTAAAAACTGTTTCAGATCTTTTTATGCCATTGCCTGGAGAAGTTTTGGAAATAAATCAATCCATTGAAGACGAACCTGAAATTGTAAATGAGGATGCCTATGGAAAAGGATGGATGATTAAAATAAAAGTATCTGATTCCTCAAAATACGATTCATTACTTTCTGCTGAAGAGTACAAAGCTTTGGTGGGATAAAATCCTAAAAAATAATTACCACAAACTTATTTCAAAATTGTTATTGCCAACAGAAACAGTTGCCTCGGAATCGCATGTGCCATCACCATAATTAATTACTTGAGGGGTTGTTTCTGAGTCGTCATAAACGTTTAGTATTCCAGAAACAATTCTTGAGCAATGTAAACTGTATTTAAGAGGGGTTCTAGTTATTATGGTATACTCAAATCCATCGCTGTTAACACCATTCATAGTCCCCTCAATACAAACTACAAACTTTTCATTTTCAATGCTTCTCTGACGAATTCTATCTGAGTTCCAAACGAAATCGTCCGCCTTATTAGTGTTCTTAATTCTAGCGTCTATTACTTGAACATGATCCGTACCAATCCAATTACCAGAGTTTATTTCAATTTTTGCTCTTTCGATAATCTGAGTTCCCGTGATTGAGTAATCATCAATTGTAAAATTGATTAACTCCACTTTAGTAATTGTTCCAATTTGATTCCTTTCTCCATTTTGAGAAATGAGTATTTTGCCTTTTTTTATTCTATTTTTCCACTCTATACCTTCTTCTCCATAATCGATACAAATAGAGTCAATATAAGATGCGTCACTAGAGAGGCCTACTGTAATGTTTGGACAAGTATCGTGTTCATTATGTATAAAAAATGTTGTTTCGTTAATATCAAATTGATTCTCAAAATATTCCAATTCCGTATCTACTACTGAGTTGATGTGGTTAAATGTTGCATCGGCAATATTGTTATTGAGAGCAGATGTTAGTTGAGGGGAAGACTCATCTTTACCGCACGAAATAAAGATGAGTGATCCAAATAATATTTTGAGGAATATTTTATATTTAGCTTGTTTCATGACCGTTGTTTTTCAAAATGAATTTCATTTTAAAAATTATGCAACAAAGACTCGGTAAATAAATAAAAGTTGCTCTAACCTAATAAAAATATCAATTAAAATACCAAGTCCTCAATCATGTAAATAGAGATGAGTATTTACTTTACAATGAAATTTTGAGTGATGATTTCTTTTTTGCTTTGAATCGAAAGGTTGTAAATTCCTTTTTGGAACCTCGATACATCTATGATTTTTGTTATTCTTTGAGCTCCACGAATAGGACTAGTATTGACCAATTTGCCTTGTAGATCTCTTATAAAAAGTTGACCTTCATATTCTCCGGAATAATCAAAATGAACATTCAGGTTTGATTCTACTGGATTCGGATATACACTCAGTCCAAGTACAGTGTTGTATTTGTCTTCTTGTGAAGTTAATTCACTTGGGGTATATAAGTAAATACTGTAATCCTCTACTTGTCCGTAAGTAGGCTCATAACACGGTCCTGTTATTTCCAATATATCTATAGCAGCTCTAAGCCTTAAGAATTCATTTTGAACGGCAGTGTTTGGAATTGTGAAATTTGTTGAGTCGGCAATTATCCCCGAATGATTTCCCTCAAAAATTAACTCTTCACTGGTGAAATCTCCACTATTATCGTAATCAATCCAAACTTTTGAATTTAAGGTGTTGTCACCCCCTGCAGGAAGTATTTTTACCTTATAGGTAGAATCCGGATTTAAAAAAGCTGTAACTGCACAATCAGAGGTTTTATCCAAAAAACCATCGTCTAGATAAGCCGTCTTACTATTGCTGATTACCTTTGTCTCTATTTCGAAAGTTCCAATGCCTGCATAATTCCCACTTAGTCCCTGGCTTTGCGTTTGAGGTAAACAAGAGGTTGATATTGGATCTTCGCAAGCTGCTATTGATGGAGTTAATGCCTTTGAAATTAATAGGCTTTTTCTTGTTGTTTGAAGCGTTCCTCTCATTCTAGCTTTTTGATCAGCAGTGAACATAACCTGACATTCTTGACCCGAATAGTCCATATAATTTCGAACAAGATTACCTAGAAGTGTTCCCGTACATTGATTAATTTCAGCAGTATCGCATGAATGACTTGAGCTTTCAAGATGAGGGTCTGTATCACAGCAAAAGTCTCCTTGAGTGGAGCAATCGGTATCGAGGGGACAACCACTTGGAGTAGTATCAGCCTCATTATATACATTAAAGGTGTGGTATAAGCCTAGGCCATGTCCTAACTCATGGATTATTGTTGTTCCAAGATCATTCCAGCTGTTCACAGTACCCTGATCTCCCCAAGAAGTATTCTGAATTACGGTGCCATCGTATACGGCTGAGGCTCCTGGAAGGTATGCGAAGCCTTGAGTTCCAAAGCCACCATTGTTGCCATTTATTTCACTAACAATCCATATGTTGTAGTATTGGTCTTTTGGCCATTTACTTAATGCTTTTAAGTCCGTTTCTGCTAAACCAACTCCACTACCTGTAGATATTCCGTCGGATGCATATTGAGGTTCTCCTGAGGCATCATAGCGTATTATCCCTGTTGTGCTTGCTCCATTGGGGTCTTGAATGGCTAAAGCAAATTCAATTCCCATATCTTCGCCCATTCCATTAACATTCCTGTAGGCATCATTGAGTTGTTGGATTCCGCTTTCGATTTGTGCATTGGAGATGTTGTTTCCCTCTCCCTCTGCTTCGCCCAAATGCATTACGTGAACTACAAGAGGAACTTTCAAAATTTCTTCAGTACTTCTAAAATTGAAATATTGATTTTGAATGAATTTTTGTAGATTGTTTTCAGTTTTTTTGAGCTCAGTTAATAATTGGGGATTATTTTCAATTTGTTTTTTATGTAAATAATCTGTGGCACATTTTTGATGTTCTTGGGCGGTTGAAGTAAAAGCAAAAAGTATTAAAATGATTGCATTGATAAACTTGGAAAGCATGTTGTTTAGTTTGGTGGAGTAACTTTATACCTCTTTTCTCTTGAAAAGTTTCGTTAAAGGATAAAATATGCTTGTTCATATAAAAAAATCAGCCATTTATACGATTTAATTGCTTGTGGGCACCTATTAATTCTTATCTTGCGTTAAATCTTAATGATGGCTTTTGTCCCACCAAAATATAATACGAAGTCTACCGATTTTTTTAAAGCTTTAAAATTAAGGACGGATGAGTATTTCAAAGTAAACGGTATCGATAAACAAGGCAACTTTGGAATGTATTTCAAAACATGCTTTATGATTACAGCTTATTTAGCTCCCTACTTTGCTCTATTGTTTGGATATGTTGAAAGTCTTTGGGTTTATTTTGGTCTCTCAATTTGGATGGGTGTTTTTATGGCTGGGATAGGATTTGGTGTTATGCATGATGCTATTCATGGCTCCTATTCAAAAAATAAAAGGTTAAATAACATAGTTGGAGAAGTAATTAATTTAGTTGGCGGAGCATCGATCAATTGGAAAATACAACATAATGTTCTTCATCACACATACACTAATGTTGAAGAGTATGATGAGGATATAGACTCTCCATCATTTTTGCGATTTTCACCAAATTCTAAAAGGCGTGTAATTCATCGGTTCCAATTTCTTTATGCGTGGTTTTTTTATGGGTTTCTAACATTGAATTGGGCTACGGTATCAGACTTTACTTCACTGTTGAGGTATAAAAAAAGAGGTTTGATTAAGTCGGCTTCAAACCGTTCTTTTCTTTTTCATTTATTTAAAATTATCTTTCTAAGAACAGGATATTTCACGTATACCATAATTCTTCCTATTTGGCTTACAGAATACAGTGCATTGAACGTTTTATTAAACTTTTTGGTTATGCATTGGGTTGCTGGCTTTATTTTAAGTTGTGTTTTTCAGCCGGCTCACGTAATGGAATCTTCGCCTTACTCTGATGCTAAAGCAGGTGATAGTATTCCCAATGATTGGGCAAGTCATCAAGTTATGAATACTGTTAATTTTGCTCCAAAAAACAGGTTGCTAACTTGGTATGTTGGAGGATTGAATTATCAGGTTGAGCATCATCTCTTCCCTAGTATTTGCCATATACATTATAGAAAACTGAGTAAAATTGTGAAGGCTACCGCTGAAGAGTTTAATTTACCCTATAATGTTATGCCTACATTTAGATCTGCTCTATGGTACCATATGAAAATGTTAAAGCAATTGGGTAGGGCTTAATTTTTGGATATATTTTCATATTCTACAATTGATGTGGGTTATGCAGACAATTTCCTTATTTCTCACCTTTTCGTTGACTTTTCCACTCGATAAACAAAACCATTAAAAATGAAATATAGAATAGTTAAATGTATCAACCTATCATTGCTCGTCATTGTCGGAATAAGTGTGATTTCATGTAAAAAAGATGATGGAAATCCTCAAAGAGGAAAAGTTAACTTATCTTTTTCGCATAAGGTTGGAACGGAAAAATTAGAGTTTGATACGTTTAAATATACAAATGCAATAGGTCATCATTATGAAGTCCGAACATTAAAGTATTTTTTAAGTAACATTACATTTTCCAAATCGGATGGAACTAAAGAGGTTTATAAGAAACCCATTTATATCAACGCAGAAGACCAATCAACACTGAGTTATAGTAATGTTGAGATACCAATAGGGATTTATGAATCAATTGGAATAACATTTGGAATTGACTCCAATATGAATGTGTCCGACACCTTAACAACTGTCGAGGAAGTATCTATGGCTTGGCCAGATGGTGTTCAAGGTGGGGGGTATCATTATATGAAGCTTGAAGGTACATATGATTCTTTAGGCGTTGATTCAATAAATAAAAGCTACAACATACATACTGGTGCTATTATGGGAAATCCTCAAGATTTTAATGTGACTTTTGAAAATTCTGCTTTCACACTTAATGAAAACGGCTTGAGTCTTGAAATTGTAATGGATATTAACCAATGGTTTACAAACCCTTATAATTACGATTTTGCTAATTACGGTCATATGATTATGATGGATACCACAGCTCAAATGCAAATAAAAGCAAATGGCTCCTCAGTTTTTTCAATATCGGTTGATTAATCAATTAATTATCAATAATATGTATACCTAAAGGTCGTTTGATTTTTACAAAGCGTACTATGAAAAAAGGTGTAAGTGTGGTTGTTATTGTCTTTTTGGTCTTTTCTTGCAGAGAGAAAATCACGATACAAAATATAGGTGATGATCATCTCCATACACATACCGATCTTGGTACACCTGGATTTCCTCAAATGCCTATTCCTGCTGATAATGAAACTACTGAAGAGGGTATTGCTCTTGGTAGAAAGTTATTTTATGATCCCATTTTGTCGGGGGACGAAACTCAGTCTTGCGCTAGTTGTCATCAACAATCTAGAGCATTTTCGGATAACAAAAGGTATAGTGTTGGTATAAACGGGATTTCTGGAAAATTAAATGCTTCAGCAATCATTAATCCAGGTTGGCAATCTTCCTCTTTTTGGAATGGCAGATCAAATAGCCTAGAGGAACAAGCTTTGGAGCCTGTTGAAAATCCAATAGAAATGCATTTAAGTTGGGAAGATGCCATCGTTCGATTGCAAGGACACGATGATTATCCAGGTGAATTTGAAATAGCCTTTGGAACCAATGCGATTACAAAAGATTTGGTAACCAAGGCTATTGCACAGTTTGAACGTAGTTTAATTTCAAATCAGTCAAAGTTTGACAAGTTCATAAATGGAGAAATTGAATTATCACCTCTTGAATTAGCTGGATACAATTTATTTCTTTCAGAAAAAGCGGAGTGTTTTCATTGTCATGGCAGACCGCTATTTACAGATGATGAATTTCACAACAATGGTTTAGATGATGAGCCAGATAATGGTCATTTTTTGGTGTCTTCTTACATTCATGACAAAGGGAAGTTTAAAACACCTACTTTAAGAAATGTTGAATTTACCGCTCCTTACATGCATGATGGAAGATTCCAAACATTAGAAGAAGTTATTGATTTTTATAGTGATAGTATAAAAACATCTTCAACTGTTGATCCGTTAATGCCAAATGATAACGGTGGTTTTCATTGGACTGAACTTGAAAAAATTCAACTTATTTCATTTTTGAAAACACTTTCTGATACAGCTTTTTTGAGCAACCCTGATTTTAGCAATCCATTTAATGATTGAGTTTATTTCCACTCAAAGCTTTCAACCAATGTGTCAACATCAGCCCTTATGAAATCAATTGCTGTAGCTAGGGAATCATTATTTGGAGATGTGTTAAAATACAAAGTCCCTCGAAAAAAATGATTTACACTATCTGTGATGAAAAATTGCAGGGGAGTAGCAGCTTGAGTTCCTGATATGTTAAATAGAAGTGCGTGCACATGCTTAGTTTCATTATGATACACCCTTTCTTTTACATTGGTTGAGAACTGGTTGTGCTTTTCTCTTAGTTTATATTCTTGATCAATCATCTCTTTTAGTCTTCCATTAACAGGAATATAAGAGCAGTGAACTTTTGCGTTTAATGAAGGGTATGATAAATTAAAAAAGCAAGAGTCTTTTTGTATGCGTTCAATATTTGCCCCAATTGATTTCCGAAAAAATATATTGCAGTTGTTTGTCCAGTTTTCGTAACCAACTTTTGGTAAGTTTAGTCTAGGATACCCATAAGGCTTAGGGAAAGGGTCATCTTTGCAACCGTGCAAGGTTAAAATTATTAAAAATAAGACAATTGTTTTTCTGATCATTTAACCTCTAGTTTAATTCGATGAATTCTTTTTTCATCTACGTGCTCAATGGTAAACTCATAATTGTCTAATTTTATTATTTCTCCCTTCTTGGGAAAACCACCTTTTATTTCTAAAATAAGACCAGCAAGAGTTTCTGCTTCACCTTTTATTTCCTCAAATTGCTCTCCTTCAACGTCTAAAATTCTGTAGGCATCAAGTAAAGGGATTTTTCCATTGAAAAGATATCTCCCATTTCCTAAAATAGAATATTCAAGCTCCTCATCATCATCAAACTCATCCTTAATGTCTCCAACAATTTCCTCTATGATGTCCTCTAACGTAATTAATCCTTCCACTCCCCCAAATTCATCAACAACAAGAGCAAGGTGGATTTTTTTTGTTTGAAATTCTTTTAATAAGTCATCAAGTTTTTTTGTTTCGGGGACAAAATATGGTTTTCTAATTAAGTTAAACCAAGTGGTTTCACTTGATTCTTTATTCAGAGAGGGAATTAAATCTTTGATGTAAAGAACACCTTTTATGTTGTCAATATCTTCATCATAAATAGGGATTCGAGATATTCCTTCTTTATTGATAATGTCTAGAACCTCTTTGTAGCTAGCTTCTTTTGAAATAGCAATCATATCCACTCGAGGTATCATTATTTGCTTTGCCTCGGTTTGTCCGATTTCTAAAATGCTATTAAGCATTTTTTGTTCTTGCTTGTTTGTTTTGTCTTGAACTATTTCATGAACTTCTGACAGTTCATCTACGCTTATATTTTTCTTTTCGCCTCGCACTGTTTTGTCGAATATTTTTGAGATACTCACCAAAAGTTTTGAGGGTAAATAGAATATTTTGTCAAAGAAATTAACAGGTCCAATCATTATTTTTGATAGACTTTGCTTTTTTTGAGTTGCATATACTTTGGGTATAATCTCACCAAAAAGTAAAATTAAAGCAGTAATTCCAACAACCTGGATTAGAAAAGTAAGCCATTCGGGGGATTCAATTCTTTTCTGAAAAAGGTCTACAATAATTGTTGATATCAACACCATACCAATGTTGACTGTGTTGTTGACAATTAGTATGGTAGCGAGAAGTCTATCAGGATGGTTTAGAAGATTGGTGATTTGTTTAGCCTTTACTTCATCTTGAGTTTTAATTTCATTCAAATCGACTTTTTCCAATGAGAAAAATGCGATTTCTGATGCCGAAATGAAAGCTGAGGCACCAAGTAAGAGAAACATGCTTCCAAATAATCCGGCAATTAAAAACCAGTCGGACATTGGTATAGAGCCAATTTGAGAAATAAGAGAAAAGCTTATGTTAAAACTTTCAGTATCGTCCAAATGTTACAAATTAAAAGGGTAAATCATCTTCTTCCTCTGGTTTTTCCTGCTGAGAACCCGCAGAAGTGTTTGATGGGGTAAAAGAGTTTTGGGTATTCATAGCATCCTCTTTTTTCCCCAGCATAGTAAATGTGTCAGCGACAACTTCAGTTGTGTATCGCTTGTTTCCTTGCTGATCTTCCCAAGATCTAGTCCTTAACTTCCCTTCAAGATAGATTTGACTACCCTTTTTCAAGTAGTTTTCTGCAATTTCAGCTAACTTTCTCCAAACGACAATGTTGTGCCATTCCGTTTGGTCAACTCTATTTCCCTCTCTATCCTTGTAGCTTTCGGATGTAGCAATTGGAAAATTAGCAACTGCAGTACCATTTTCTAGATGTCTTACCTCAGGGTCTTTTCCTAGATTACCAACTAAAATTACTTTGTTCACTCCCGCCATTTTTGGACTGTTTAAATTACTTGACTAATATAAACAATGATGGGCTTTAATTGAAATATTGCTTTAAAAATTTATCAATGACCGCAGGGACAGCATAATGTTGCATTTCATTCATGTCCACACGAATTCTATTAGCCTCTTCATTCATGCTCGATTTGTAAAACGAACAGTAAAGTTTTTGATGCGAAAGCAGATGCTTTGTCTCATATATAGGTTTGAGTTTCTGCAATAATCCATCTTCTGATTCAATTAACGGAAGTTGATATAGGTTTGCCCATATCCCTTTATCTGGACGTTTTTCAATCAATATTTTATCGTCTTTAATGTCTAGGAAAAAGTGAAAATATCTTGATTTCTTTTTAAGTTTCTTTGATTTTACTGGAAGCTGAAAAACAGAATTAAGATGAAGTGCTTCGCAATTGTTTGAGAAAACACATTCATCACAAGCCGGTTTTTTGGGAGTACACTGTTTAGCACCAAATTCCATAATTGCTTGATTGTGCTCAGCAGGATATTTTGTTGAAATTAAGGCATTTGCTAAAGCATTGAATTCTTTTTTTCCTTCTGTGGAATCAATAGGTGTTTTAATTCCAAATAATCTGGATAAAACCCTGTAAACATTTCCATCCACTACGGCTATTCTTTCGTTGCTTGAGAAGCTGGCAATAGCTGCAGAGCTATAATCACCAATTCCTTTTAGTCTTTTTAAATCTATAGAGTTTGTAGGAAAATTTCCGTCATACTCTTCCATTACTTGAATGGCTGCTTTTCTTAAATTTCTTCCTCTGCTATAATAGCCTAATCCTTGCCACATAGAAAGGATTTCATCTTCAGAGGCTTCAGCCAGGTGTTTAACATTTTTAAAGCGTTTTGTGAACTTTGTATAATAATCGAGCCCTTGTGATACACGAGTTTGTTGCAGTATTATTTCAGAGAGCCATATTTTAAAAGGGTCATTGGTGTTTCTCCAAGGCAAATCACGTTTATTAATGCGGTACCAATTGCGAATATTTTCACTAAAATTTTGCAAGTCAAACAATTCGTTTTGAAATAGTTAACTAAAAAAAAAGTTTTTTTTTCTTCCATAACCGAAAGAAATCCCATAAATTTGCACCCCCGTTAAAAATAAGGGTGATTCAATAAAATTATAAATAATAAAATAGAGAAGAGATGACTAAGGCGGATATCGTTAATGAAATTTCAGAGAAGACAGGAATTGAAAAGGTAGCAGTTCAAGCTACAGTAGAGGCGTTTATGAAATCAGTAAA
>MDTD01199231.1_pt1 | contig 10648 bp, 12 predicted proteins | sample 811221 | NCBI WGS metagenome assembly MDTD01 (sample SAMN05326646, study PRJNA326480) | marine metagenome | isolation source: seawater | place: Pacific Ocean: South West | collected 2011
CGATCCTTTTCTCTTTGATTCATTAAATCAATTCTTTGATTAAACACACTTATTGAGCCCTTAATAGGATTAATTAGACCAGCAATTAAACGTAGAAGCGTTGTTTTGCCACATCCTGATGGACCGTGAATAAAAACACTTTTATTTTCTTCAATTTCCCAATCTGAAATTTTTAGTGTCCATTGACTTGACGGCGCATAAGAATGAATGACATTTGAAAACTTGATACTCATAATATTTATGCAGCAAAAAAATTCGGCAATACAAATTGTTATCCGATTAGTATAACATTTAACGAATAGAAATTACTAAATTAGTCTAAGAAATGAACGCCAACCTTAAAATTTGTTTAACCTATTTTCTACTCGCCCTTAATTGTTCTTTTGCTGCTGGGGAGCAATACAGTACAGTAGAATGGATAGACCTTTTGCCTCCTGATGACCTAGAAGCTTTACTCAACCCCCCCGAATACCTAACAGAAATAGAAGATGGCTCTCCAGAAGATTCAATTCAAAGTCGTCTTAGAAACAAGGTAAAAACAGATGCGAATGATAGATATCAGCAAGCACTGCTATCAGAAAAAATCGTAGTGTCAATGGACGGAAAAAAAATCCGAATCCCTGGTTTTATAGTGCCATTGGAGTTTGAAAATGAAGAAATGGTAATTCAATTCTTTTTTGTTCCTTTTTTCGGCGCATGCTTGCATTTACCGCCTCCACCACCTAATCAGATTATACTCGTAGACTTTCCTGAGGGAGTGCCATTAAAATCTCTTTATACCCCTTTTTGGATTTCCGGAGAGCTCAAAGCCTCACTCGTAGAGAAAGATATAGCAACTGCTGCTTACACAATGAAAATGGACTTATATGAAGTCTATCGAGAAGATTAAACTAGTTACTATTATTAAGATGAGCACCTCTTGGATGCATTACATGCTCTGAAATTTCTATAATGAGCAAATACCAAGAGACATGCTCCAAAAACTGTAATCATCTTTTCATCAAAAAATCCTAACTCTTCTATTCCCAATAAAGGTCCAGCTGAGAGAAAAAGAAGACCTATAAACGCGATAAGAAAAAATGAATAAGTTTTATGAACTCTACAACCCATTGTCATTGCCACAACACTACTCGGTATCGCGAACAATAAAATTAAAAAATGAAAATTTTCCCCTTCTTGCTGAAATGCTGGAATCAGAGGAAAGACAATCGCCAGAACGGGCCAAATTAGGCAATGGATTGCGCAGGCGGCTGATAATCCAATCGAAAAGAAATCGGTAAAAGAACGAAAAATAGTCATACTGAGGCTCCTATTAGGGGGTTTTGTCCATTAATTGGTCGCATTTAGAACAAACACAATCCATTTCAATCTGCGGAGAGCGCAACGAAAATCCAGCGCTCTTCACCTTACTTTTTAGTGCAGTCATTACTTGATGATCAACTGATATTTCTTTAACCGAATCACAATCATTACATATTAAAAATTGCGGTGAAGAATGACCATGATCACAAGTAATATGCGAACAAGCGACGTATTTATTTGCCAATTTTAACTTGTGTACCAGGCTATTATTTTCTAAGAAATCTAAAATCCGATAAACCGACATTGCGGGGATTGAAGCGCCTCCCTGATTTTTTAGAATTTTAATTAAATCATAAGCGGACAATGCTTTTTCAGAATTAAGCAAACTTGATAAAATTTCTTTTCTCTTCGTGGTAAGTTTAATGTTTTGCTCATCGCAAAACTTTACAACATTTTTAATAGTCGCTTGTTTTCCCATGTACTAAAATCCTATTGTTGAATCTTTAGCAGTCAACAGTTTAGAACCCTGCTTATCTTCTGAAATCCATTTAACATTAATCCTATCTAAATTTTCAAAATGTTTAAATAACAAAAATTCTATTGATTTGGGGCGTAAACCAGATTCACAAAGAATACGATATTTGGCTTTAAAATTAGAATGAGTATTCATTTTATTTTCCTGTGAACCATGGTGGGAATGACTATGGTCATGATTATGGTGACTGTCTTCGTCTTTTAATAAAGAATCAGTATCAACCGACACATCTGAGAAGTTACATTCTGCTTCTGTGAAGTGAAACATCTTTGATGGCTCACTCAGCATACTATCAGTCTCTTTTATTTTAGCTATCTCAACTGGAGTGCTTGCCTTGTACTCAAACCCCGTAAGGTTATGCGCAGGGGAGATTAGGTCTATTTCGATAGAAGCTCCTATCATTACAATAGTTGCATCCGCTTTACCGTGAACATGCGCATGAGAGCTATGATGATTTTCTTCGCTAAAAGCCTTATCCAGAATTAAGCAGTTACCTAGTGCTGTAATAAGAAAAACCAATAAATAGTCAGTTTTTTTGTACATAATTGTTTTGGTTCCCAAGCATTAAAAAACGAAATGATAGTAATATGTTACAACATATCATAAAAAATTAGCAATTTCCTCAGGCACTGATAGAACCAAAGTCAAAATTTAGCTTTTTACGTATACTAAAGCATAGGTCAAACTAAAAGATAGGCTATCAGCTAAAAATTTGTCTAAAACCCCATATTCACATCGAGCTGAAGTACTTCCTGGTCATTTTTTGTCACATTATCTTGCATTGCATAAAAATCCAACCCAAGTGATACTCGCCTATTAATTGCGTATCCCAAAGCAAACTCGTGACCCTTGATCCCCGTATTACCATTAAATCGATTTGAATCAGGTAAAAAGTCGGGCACTGCATTAAGTTCTAGATCAGCGTAAATATATTTAGCCTTCCACTTACCATGCTTCCATTTAAGTCCAACCGCGTATGCTGTATTGTCCTGGGTACTGGTGGAAAGATTATTTATATACTCGGTGGTGAAGCTGATTTGACCAAAGTCAGTTTTAGTACCTAATTTGGCACTCGCAACCAGACCACCATAATTATCATCAGTATTAGTGCCAGCTGAGTGTTCTAAACTATTATCAGAGCGAGTTCCATCAGCTCTAGCAAAATGATAATCAGACAACGCATAGTACATTCCAGCTATCTGACCATAGATATTACCAGACTTAAACTTTCTACCAAGCTGTCCATAGTACATAAAAGGGTCGTCTGAGGAGCGAGTGGTAGAATCATTAACCCCATTTTCATCCAGCACCAAGATACCTGCTGCTACGTAAGCACTACCATAGGCATTTTTCATTGTGTACTTCGTGGCAATTCCTTCTGGATTCACATCTCCATCCCACATCAAATCCGTAGTTTGATACAAATACTTCTTCCTCTTGAACTTACCACCAATCACTTCAAGACGACCAGTCTTATATTGAAGATAAGCGTAGTCCATTCGAGCGTCCTTAGTGTCGAAAGTGTCACTAAATGTATCATTAGTAGCTCTTGGATTTGAGCCCCCTGACGCAAAACCTATTCCTGCTTCAAAATTGTCTACGGGTTTACCAATGACTCCGATTCGTGCTCTATAACGTCCTCGTGTACGTACATTATCACCGTCAGTATCTTGGTATTGATAACGCAACCTAATGTCACCTTTAACTTTCACTTTGGTTGCCCAACTTTCGGCTTTTTTACCTTTTTTTAATTGCTTCGATACTGTTCCCTTTGTATCATTTTTAATTACTTTGACTCGCTCTTTATCAGCTTTGGACGCATTTACCAAAAGCTCATACTCATTCTGAGTAAGCGTTCCTTTATCCCTTAATATTCTTAAAAGTTCCATCATAGACTCGTTTGCACCGTGAGTTGGTGTTGCGATCAAACCCAAAGAAATCACTGCAACTAAAATTTTTGCTGTGGCTGTAGTTTTGCTCCTTAACCGCATTAACTTCCCCTTATTTTGGCTATTTAAACAGGGAGAGATAATATCACATCTAACCGTTTTTATTGAAAACAATACAGCTACTATCTAATTTAAAAGGCATGCAAAAGAGTGGTTATTAAGAGGAAATGGAGACGACGAGAACCGTCTCCGTTAGACACATTGCTAAGGGGGTCAAGCGAGATGAAAATATTTTTTATTTTAAATTTAGAACTTCATTTTCAAATCAAGCTGAAGTAGCTCTTGATCAACATTAGCAACTTCGTCTTCAATAGCGTAGAAGTCCAATTCAAGAGATACTTTTTTGTTCACTTTATATCCAATCGCAAATTCGTGACCCTTGATTCCTGTATCACCATTAAATCGGTCTGAATCAGGTAAAAAGTCAGGCACCGCATTATGTTCTAGATCAGCGTAAATATATTTAGCTTTCCATTTACCATATTTCCATTTGAATCCTACAGCATAGGCTGAATCTTCATTGGTGTTTGTTGATAGATTGTTTACGTAGTCTGAAATCACACTTAAGTTAGCGCCGCCAATTTTTGTCCCGAGCTCTGAACTAATTACAAATCCACTAAAATTATCATCAGTGTTAGTGCCAGCAGAATGCTCCTGATCAGCAACTCCGATGTGATAATCAGACAGTGCATAATACATTCCAGCTACCTGACCATAAATATCACCAGACTTGAATTTTTGGCCAATCTGCCCATAGTACATAAAAGGGTCATCCGATAATCCGCCTTCTTCATCCAGCACAAGGATTCCTGCTGCCACATAAGCACTACCATATGCATTATTCATTGTGTACTTCGTAGCAAAACCCTCTGGATTCACATCCCCATCCCACATTAAATCAGTAGTCTGATAAAGATACTTCTGTCTCTTGAACTTACCACCAATCGCTTCTAGGCCTCCAGTCTTATATTGAAGGTAAGCATAGTCCATTCGAGCATCCTTAGTCTCAAATTCATCGTCAAAAGTTTCATTCGTTGAACGTGGGTCATCACCACCTGAAGCTATTCCAACTCCTGCTTCGAAATTGTCTATGGGTTTACCACTGATTCCAAGTCGTGCTCTGTAACGTCCACGCGTACGTGCATTACCACCATCAGTGTCTTGATATTGGTAACGTAACCTAATATCACCTTTAACTTTAACCTTGGTAGCCCAGCTTTCTGCTTTCTTAGCTTTCTTGAGCTGTTTCGATACTGCACCCATCGTATCACTCTTGATTACTTCGATCCGCTCTTTATCAGTTTTAGACGCATTTACCAACAGTTCATACTCGTTCTGCGTAAGCGTCCCTTTATCCCTTAAGATTGTTAACAGATTCATCATAGACTCGTTTGCACCATAAGTCGCAGTTGCGGTGAACATTATCAACCCAGCGACTACAACAAATAATTTCAATCTTGCATTCACTTTTGCACTCCTTTCTTTTCTGGCAGTTATATGCTTTTAAACACAGATGCAATTTATCAAGTAAGTGTTACAAAACTGTTACAAAGAAAAATTTCAGAAATTGAGATTTGACAGAGATTTATCTCTAGGCAGAAGCAAAGGTTAAATTTGATTTTAGATAAAAAATATAATCTATTGATTAGACTATATTTATATCATCCCCGACAGTTATTTCGCCATCATTAATAATATTAGCGTAAGCTCCGGCATTTTGATCGGTGGCTTTCACTATCGTTCGGAGCACTAAAGGGTCTTTCGGGAGATTATCCGTAGCATGTGCTGTCATGCTACACCTCACGGTCGGAATATCACATAAAATAACAGCCGAATGTCCAATCTGAATTTTTTTTCCACACCAAGCCAATTCAGCTAAACCTTCTTCATCGGTATCGATAACGAAATTGGGGCGAAATCTCTCCGCGTGAAATTTAGAATCTGGTGATGCTTTTTGCAATGCTTCTAGCCAACTCGTGGTTAAAATATGCAATGGGTATGCATCAAAATATGTGCCCCTGGGAGTAGAATATTTAGTTATCTCGTCTAATATTTCTTTTGGGAAAATATCAAAGTCTGGTAGCTCTTCTGACTCATCGCGACCCATCATTTCTCGAATCGCTCCTTCATCAAGGGGTTGCTTTCTTCTGTAATGCTCTTCATCCGTAGGATCTTTTCGTGGCATCAGGCTAACCTTAACACCTAAAAAATCTGATAGTTTCCCATGAATTTCGGGAACATTGCTATCAACTTGGGTATCGTCAGGAAAAATGACTTTTACGTGAGGAATTTTTTTACCAAAAGGCTCTTCAGTATAAGAAGCTTTGCACTGCATTAATTTGGGAAGTTTTTTTGCCCCTCGTATTTCCTTACTAACCTCATCAATAACAGCCCATCCTCTATCGCCAGGAATCCCTAGTTCGGATAGTTGACATTTATCAACAGACTCACCTGCCATGGATTTCACGGGATAACGAATTATATCTTTGATGACCCCAATTTTTTTAGTCACAGCAAACCCTTTTAGAATAAATTTTATGAATTTAATTGCGTTAACCTTATCACTCTAAAGCCATTTTTTAAAGTAAACTTGCACTTCCTTTTCCAACAATATGGAAAGATAATTTGTCCTGTCTGAATTTTCGTTGCATAAACCTTTTAAATAAAAAACAAAATGTTATAGTTATTTAAGTTTTGTAGAAGTTGCTCGAAGAAAACAGATACAAGAGATAATTCATAGAAACTCTATTCATGCCGTTTGGTTTTTATTTGAAAATGACTTGTGCCAATATCAACTAAGATTGATGGATGAAGATACCTGGCAGACTAAAGTGAACGGAATGCAATGGATTTACAATAACTGTGATTTTCGGCCTATGTTTAATGTGAGAGAAAAGCAATTTTCGGCTGATTTCAGTGAGATTGTTAAAAATTTTCTAGATGAATGTAACTGAGAAAAACGGGGTGATACTAAGTAGCTATGTTAAAAGAAAAATTTGATTTTGGATCGATAATACAGTTGTTTGGCATGATTGGAATCATAGGCTCACTATTATTTGTTGGACTGGAAATGCGCCAAACCCAAAAAATAGCGATAGCTGGTCAACATCAAGCGCGATCGGCATTAACGGCACAAGTGATAAGAGCGGTAGACGAAAAAGGCTTCGATGTTCAATCCGTTTATTTTGAAAAAAATTATAATTATGAATTTAGTCCTATCGAAATAAGTCACCGGAATGCCGTCCATTTAGGTTATTTTGTTTACGAGAATGATTTTTATCAATTTAGAGAAGGTTTAATGGACCAAGCGACTTGGGATTCAAAGCTGGCCGGACTGAAGGGTTTATATGATCAATGTTCAATGCGCTCAATATACAAAACAAGATCGGCAACATTTTCGAAAGACTTTGTCGAGATAATTGAGTCATTTCCAGATATATGCGAAAACAAATGATTTTGGAAATATAACTGACAATGTTATTTATAATTATTTTGTCTTGCTTATGGTTTTTTCTTATAAAGGTAGCTCTTAAAGATAAGATTCATGGTGCATTTATTCCCCTGGCAGTGGTTTCTTTATTGATTATCTGGGTGCTCATAAATAGCTTATGAAATCTTTAGAGAAAGACTCCATCCGAATTAACAGCACTTTCTCTGTCTCACTAAGAATTGCTTATAACAATTACTCATGAATTTTATGTCTGTTATTCTAGCATCTTAAATGACTATCCATTTTATCATCCGCAAATAAGGGACAGGTTTAAGATTCTACCGTAGAACTATATAGTTTAAGCACGCTATGTTTTTTTAATGTATTTCAAAAAACCGCCGTTCTGTAAATATAGATAACAACAAATATAAAAGTAAGCGGTATAAAACTTCGCAATCAATAATGCCTACTTGGATTGAGATAAAATATTTTTAAACTCTTCTTTCAATTTACTATCTGATTTTAATTCGCATTTCATTACGTTAAAATTGCCGGTATCTTCTAACATTAAAGTTGTCTTATCAAGTAATAATCGCTGATTACCACCTTTTTGCTTTAGGGCTATTTTATCAACATAAACCGTATAGCTATAAGACTTCCCTTGTTTTGAGATCAGCACATTTTTTTCGTTTAATTCTATTCTAGTTTCATACGCTTTCTTTCCTTTAAAAACTAAACTAATAGGGAATGGACTTGTTTGGTTAATATCAGAATTATTTTCTTTACTTTGCGGAATACAAAACAATTTCAGGTCTAAATTTTTTGCACCATACGCTGCAAAACTAATAGCCGGAAAAATAAAAAAAAAAGTAATAACTATTTGTGAAATTCTATACATTTATTGACCTATTTAAGTTTGTTATAGATTTTATTTCTACAATGTCCTAGTTTATGTCACCGGCAACAAAAAATAAAATTTAAAAATTTCTTTCATTAAGCATACTTTTTGCTTGGGATTCCTATAGCTACATATGATTAAAATATTCGAGTAACTTAACAGGATACCGAGATAAGATCTTAATTATATTTGAATGGATCCCATTATCTCTGCAAGCTTTTAAAATTTCCTTATTCAAAAGAAACTTACTTTTCCAATTATCACTTAATCCTCCCGTACGCATATACACTAAAACTTCGGAAATAGCCTCATACCGAATACAACGATCGTCAAATATTCGAATCATGTAATCAAAGTCTGCAGCAATTTTATAGTTTGACTTAAAATATCCTACTCGTTTTACCACAGGCCTAGTGATAAATGTTGCTGGGTGGGCTGGCATCCAACCACGCGAGAAAAAGCTGGGTTTAAATTTATTTGATCTGTAACGTCTTGTAATAGAGGATAAGTCTGTTCTTCTTACATAAACAACATCACCAAATAATACATTGAGCTGGCCTTCCTTAACTTTTTTCACAACTTGCTCAACGACAAAATCCGAAGCATAGAAATCATCAGCATTTAAAAAACAAATTAAATCACCAGTTGCCAAGTCCAGGCCTTTATTCATCGCGTCATAAATACCATGATCGGGCTCACTTATTAATTTATGAATAACTGCTTTAAAATCTGATAAAATTTTAATAGTTTTGTCATTAGAAAAGCCATCAATAACTATATACTCAATGTCGCTATAAGTCTGCGAAGCCACTGATTTTAAGGTTTCGTTAATCGTGGCGCCGGAATTTAAGCATACAGTTATTATAGAAACTTTCATTTTTATTTGACCTTACAGACATCATCGAAAAGATTCCAAAGTCTATTGGCATAATCTTTTATTTCAGTTTCAAGATTTACCGCCAAATGCCTAGAATATTGTCCAGCAGAATGTGTGCGTAATTTTTTCGATATAACGTTAGCCAAATATTCAAAATCCTCAGTCGGAAAAAAACTCGCATCCCCATTTGTTTGCTCTCTATGAATAGGAATATCAGATAATACCATCGGGACCTGAAAAGCCTTAGCTTCTTCCACTCCCGTACTCCATCCCTCATGTTGAGATGGATTCAAATAAAATGCACAACTTCTTAAAAAAGCAAAGACATGATCTCGAGGGACTAGCCCCAACATTCTAAAATTTTCTTGCAAATCATAGCGCCTAACCATTTCCTTAAGTTCATTATAAAAATCAGGAAAATGGGGATTCCATGACGAACCTGTAGCAATCACACAAACCGACTCACCGCGGGATTTTAAAATTCTAATTGCTTCAATCACTGTTATATGATTTTTATGTTTCCAGAATTGATTTGGAAGATAAATAAAATTTTTGGGCAAGCAATACTCTGTGAAAATTTTTTTCGAATCAACCGAAAAACTTTCATTTGATACTATAGATGGAAACTTAATTATTACAACTTTACCTCTGAATTCCGGATAAAATTTTCTTAAATCATCTCTCACGGTTTTGCTACTTACTAACAATACTCGTTTGTTCTTCATTTGACACAAAAAACCAATTTCTCTTTTAAGTCTTGAAATAAATGAAAAATTTTTGGGCAAATATTTATGCTGAAGGTCAGGAATCCATGCAATAGCAGGAAAAGGTATAGCTCTACCGAAATATTTAGCTGATTCAAAAATTATATCTATTTTTTTTTCTTTAAAAACCCGAATTGCCTGCCTGTCTACTCCAAAAAGATAAATCGAGAGAAAAGTAAATATGTTGATATTACGGGAAAACGCAGGGCTTTCTATTACCTCAACAGCGTTAATCTTCATAAAACTTTGTTTATCTTGTTCGTTGGCATCCTTCTCAAAACAAGCAACCATGATAACCCTATCATTGAGGTAGGCACTTATTGCTTTGCATAAATTGAGTTGATAATTAAAGCCCCCCTGCCATATTTGACTAGGAACAACCGTAATAGCAACCCTTATCTTTGAATTCATAAAATATTTTTTTTAAACCAATTTACATAGTTTGAAATTCCTACCTTAATAGGAATTTTAAATTTAAAATTTGAATTTAAAATTTCGCAAGGAGTCGATATCAAACTGTAAGGGTCTCCAACTCTGGATTGACCAGAGAAACTGATAGGTATTTGCTTTCCCCAATTTGCAATCACTTCTTCAGTAATTTCTTTAACAGAAGTTCCTATTCCAGAACCACCGTTTATAGTTTTCGATTGCGGGCAGGCTAGCACTAGCGCATCTTCTAATAATCGTGCAATATCAGATACTTCAGTCCAATCTCGTAACTCGCCTCCATCCCCTGCCAATTGGAGCTGATCGGTCTCGATCGCTAATCTTGAACACAAATCCCAAAGTAGTTGTTTTCGTAAGAAAGGACCGTATACTGAAAAAAGTCTTACGATCACTGTGTAAAGCCCAAAATTTTTAGAAAAAGATCGAGTCAACTCCTCCAACATGAG
>MDTD01068690.1_pt1 | contig 10647 bp, 8 predicted proteins | sample 811221 | NCBI WGS metagenome assembly MDTD01 (sample SAMN05326646, study PRJNA326480) | marine metagenome | isolation source: seawater | place: Pacific Ocean: South West | collected 2011
AAAGAAGGTGGATCCGCGTACTAATAATAGCGAAAATGATGTAGTAAAAGAGAAGAGTGTTCTAAGGCAAATCAAATCTTTTTCTAAAGAGGAAAAGACTCCACTCGATGAAAAGCCATCTTTAGAGACTAGCAAAACTGCTAAACCTTCAGGAAAACCTAAGAAATTGGCTAGTGTTGTTGATTTAAATAGTGCGATTTCCACTGAAAAAATTTCTTTAGATTCTGTAATTGACCCCAAAGAGTTTGTAGTGGAGGGGCCAGTGAAATTGAATCTTGAAGCACCAGATGAATTAAAAAATTTAACTGTTGATGGGCCAGTGAAACTATCCCTTCCAGATGAGTCAGTCCTGGGTAACTTGAATTTTCAGGATTCCGTACTGGCTTCTGAGTGGAGCACTACTGGCATACTATTGCTAGGTCGAGAAAAAGGGAATAGAGCAGATACAGTTATATACACAATGATTCACCATAATCCTTTGTCTCTGAGATTTTTGAGTTTACCTCGTGATACAAGAGTACCAATAAAGTATCAGGGGAAAGAAGTTAACGACAAAATTGGGCATGCTTTGCGTTGGGGTGGCGTGGAGAGTATTCGTGGTGCTGCAGAAAAAATGCTCGGTATAAAAATTGACCATTATGTCACTCTAGACCTTAAGCTCTTTCGAGAGCTTGTGGATGTTGTCGGCGGAGTAGAAATTAACGTAGACAAAAATCTTAGATATGTTGATCGAGCTGGTGGGGTTAATATTGATTTAAAGAAAGGCATACAACTTCTAAATGGAGAAGATGCTGAAGGTTATGTTCGATTTCGGACGGACGGTAAAGGCGATTTAGGTAGGATAAAACGCCAACAAAAATTTCTGGCCGCATTTCTTGGTCGATTACGAAATATGAGTGAACTCAGCTGGGAGAATATTCAACTACTCAGTGGTCTGCCTAAATTTTTGGGTGAGGTAGTTCAGAAAAGTAGTACAGATTTAACTGTGGTGACTGTGGCTCAACTTTTGAAATCTTTTATTTCCAACCCTAGAGTGGATATAGAATTTAAACGTCTGGGAGGAAATGCTAAGTATCTTAGTGCAACTGGCAAAAATAAGAAGCGAAGTTACTACATTTCCAATAAGAAGCAAATCAATGAAGCTGTTCGCTGGCTAACTATTAAAGATATAGATTTAGATAAAAAGCTGGCCATGGCGAACTGATACATTCTCGCTGATTAAGGCAACTTTTTTTAGTTTTGTGCGTATCTTATGGCAGATGAAGCAATTCTTTCTTTTTTCATATTTGCTGCTTGCAATTTCAATCTTTAGCGGTATTCCTGGAGCTATGACTAGTAGTAACCTGTCTTCGAAGATTTTCTCTGATGAGGGTGAAGAATGGATTGATCTAAGTCAGAGGGGCGAAGCTATAGAGATCCCATTAAGAATTCCAGAATTTAGGGAACTGACTTTGATTATGGACGATGAGGATTCGGAAAGAATTTCTCACACTAAAGATTACTTTTCCACACTCAAATTTGACTCTTCGGGAAAACTTTTGGAACCAGAAAGTATCAGTCTGACCGATTTGTTGCAAGATCAAGATTACTTCACGGCGACTTGGGAAAGGGAGCAAGCTGAACAAACATTTTTTGAATCCCGTGAGCTGTCCCAGATGGGTAATCATGACGAAGCTCTTAATTTACTCAATAAATTTAGACCCAGCTTCCATGAACAAAAGGCGAAATTGAGCTATATGAAAGTGCAGGATTTAGTGGTGATACTAAGGGGTGTTTTGTCTTTTTCTGATAGACAGAGATTTACTTCACAACTTGGACAAGCTATAAAGGAACTATCTAGCTATCAGGGCCAACTCATTAAAGAGGATCAGGAATTAGTTCAAGACCTATTAGTTCATGCGCGTATTGAATTACAACGATCCGGCAATGAATTAAATAGACTAAGAAAGATGTCGCTTAGAAACTTGGTACCGATTCAGCCTCAAGTACCTAGGATAAATTTACCGCCAGCTAGCATGCCTTACGTTGCAGTACCTCCGGTTTCATCGAACCCTAGTCCTATGCGGGTTCAAAACCCACCAAGGCAAAAAGTCATTACTCCTGATATCCCATCTCCTTCGAGAACAAAAGCAAGATTGAGTGACCGTAATCCCATCATGAATTTGAAAATCAATGGACCTCAGGATATTGGCCGGAATGAAGCTGAAACTATACTTCGAGGTATTGGATTAATGACAAATAAACGTGGTTTTCAAAAGTCCTTACAGGGGCTTTACAAAGGTTATACATACAAGGCAAATCCCAACGCTAAATTAGACAGCCAAATGAAAGGTTTTTTGTTCAATGAGTATCGTTTACTGCGTAAAGCACTTGATAAGTATTCCGACAAACCCAATATTTCTCAAAAGGCTACGCCAAAACTATATGATCAGTGGATGCAAAAAGCTTCCTTAGAATTAACGGCTTTGGGTTCTCAACGAGAGAGGTTTGCCTTATTAAAGTCGCTTATGACACAAGAATCGGGGCGAACACATTGGCGTGATTTTGTTCCAGTTATGGGATATACGGCAGATATTGGGTTCGGACAATTTTTACCGGCAACAGCCAAATCAGTGGGAATAAATCCTTATGATCCTGAAGAGAATATTCGTGGAATCGCTATTTATCTTAATAGATTGATAAAAAAGAAAGGAATTCGTAATGGACTTGCAAGTTACAATGGTGGCAACAGGCCCCCGCCGCGATCCTTTCGCTATGCTGACAGCATAATGTCTCGTCTGGCATAATTTTATTTTAATATCTAAATCTATGTTCCAAGGTAATTATGCCTCAATCTCCCTCAAATTTATTGGATGAGTTTTTAGGATTCTTGATTAGTTTGCTACTGGACACTCAGTTGATTCAAACCTCTACAGAAATAAAAAGATTGTCGCCATTTATAGCTGAAATAGAGCTTCGTAATAATTTTATGCTTTGGTTAGATCTTGGAGAGGGTGGATTTGAAGCCGATGGACTTCGACGACTCAGAGTCCTAAGTTATGCAGGTGAAGTGCGTAAATATGGTGATATTTATTTTGATAAAGTTGCAGAAATATCATTACCAGAACCTTTAGATAGGTTTTATGATTCAGACATCTACAGCGTTTATATAACTTTTCTCAAACTACATACCAAATAGTAACCGATAGCTACTGAAGAGGAAATTGAAATGCTTGTAATGAAATTTGGTGGTGCTTCTCTAGCAGATAGTAATAATTTTAGTAATGCCGTTGATTGGATTGTTAAGCAGAAAGAAGTAGTAGTTGTAGTCTCGGCTATGAAGAATGTTACTAATGAACTAGTTCAATGCCTTGATTTAGCAAAACTGGGTAAATATCAACATGTATCCGATAAACTAAGTTTGTTGCGTGAATCTCATACTAGGGTTGTGAGAGATTTAATCAAGCAGTCCGAATCTTTAGATCTAGAAATCTCTGCTTTATTTGTTGAGGCCAGAACTCTTTTGCAAGGAGTTGCAAGTCTTCAAGAAATTACTCCCCGAGCCCATGATAGGCTTCTCAGTTTGGGTGAAAAACTATCGTCAAGAATCCTTGCTGCGGCAATAGCTAGCAAAATGCAAAGAGCACGAGCTATTGAAGGTGAGCAAGTATTACTGACTGATAATCGATTTACAAATGCTTACCCAAACTATCAGGAAAGCAAACTACTGTGTGGTGAAAACTTAATTCCCTTATTAAACGCCAATATTATCCCAGTAGTTGCAGGCTTTACAGGGGCTACCAAAGAGGGCTTAACTACAACGCTCGGTAGAGGGGGAACAGATTTGACAGCTTCAGTATTAGCGCACTGTTTAAATGCTACAGAGTGTTGGTTTTTAAAGGAAGTTGATGGAATTATGACGACTGACCCAAAGCTTGTCCAACAAGCTCATAGCATTAAAGAAATGAGTTATCGAGAAGTGGCGGAGCTTAGCTTTTTTGGAGCTAAAGTATTGCATCCAATAGCGATTCATCCTTTAAAAATTTCCAACATTCCAGCTCGAATACTTAATGTCTACAAACATGATTTCTCCGGCACAGTTATTAAACCTGAATTAAAGGATATCAATCACCCAGCTAGAGCTATAAGCAGCCTTTCAGATGTAGGTTTGATAACCATTGAAGGAGATGGGATGCAAGGAGTAGTGGGACTGGCAGGTCGCGTATTCCATGCTGTTGCGCAATCAGATGCCAATATTTTAATGATATCGCAGTCCAGCAGTGAGCAAAATATCTGCCTTGTTGTAAGAGGAAATGATGCTCAAAATGTGGTTCAAGCTCTAGAGCTGGAATTGGAGCTAGAGATGGTAAAGGGCCTTGTAGAGAAAGTGAAGTTAGAAAGAAATTATTCCATAATAAGTCTCGTTGGCGAAGGAATGGCAGGTTTTCCTGGAATTTCAGGTCATCTATTCTCAATTCTTGGAGAAGCTGGAATAAATGTAAAAATGATTGCTCAGGGCTCTAGCGAAGTAAATATCAGTTTTATGATATCTAGTGAAAAGGTTTCTTCAGCAATGATCCAAATTCACGAAGGGCTTGGCTTGTGAAAAATAAAGTAGCCGTTATTGTGGCTGGATATGGTCGAGTAGGAAAAGAATTTTGTCGACGAATTACACATTTTCCTGATTTATCCTTAAAGGCTGTATTTCGATCCGACCAACAAGTGGTAAATCTTGAAGGGATTACCGCTAATGATCTTGAGTATTTTAAACCGCGTGATAGCGGTGTAGACGATATTCTTAGAAAAATTAATCAACCCACAATCTTTGTTGACGCAACTGCAGAACAGTCCATGCTCAATGAATGGAAGCTTGCTTTAGATTTTGGTGCCAAAGTTGTCACAGCCAATAAACTTCCACTCTGTGCACCATTTAATGAATGCCAAGCCTTTTTTGAAAGTCATGATCGAGTCGGATTCGAGGCTACGGTTGGAGCCGGACTTCCGGTTATACAAACATTGCGTAATGCCTTATTTAGTAAAGATTTTGACATGCGATTTGAAGGTTGTCTTTCCGGAACTTTAGCTTATATTTTTGAGGCTATCAAGGAAGGTCTAGATTTTGCATCTGCTGTCCAGAACGCTTACTCTTTGGGGTATACAGAACCAGACCCTCGCGAGGATTTAAGTGCTAAGGACTTAGCTCGTAAAGCACTTATTATGAATCGTGTTATAGGGGGCAGATTAGAAATGGAAAATTTAATGGTTCAAAGTTTGGTTCCTGATGAGATGCAAAATCTTACTAAAGATGAATTCTTAGCTAGTATGGATCAATTGAAATTGCCATTAAGGTCACTCCAAATGAATGCTCCACGTTTCATTGCCTTAGGCGATATTAAATCAGCTCGAGTGGAACTTGTGGATCAAAAATTTTATCAGGGAGGTTCACCTACAGATAATGATTTTTGTCTTCGTTCTAATGCATATCCTGCCGGAATAAGAATATTTGGCCCGGGAGCAGGGCCTGCAGTAACGGCAATGGCATTGCTATCAGACTTGGAAATTCAAATAAAAACGCTTTAATCATTCAGAATTCGTACTTTTTTATAATCATTTGTTAGGATTAGCGAGCAAAATCGAGGAGATTATGGATCGTATTAAAGTAGGCATTCTCGGGGCCACCGGTATGGCAGGCCAACGGTATTTGGAGTTACTCAAGGATCATCCCTATTTTGAGGTTTGTTTTTTGGCCGCTAGTTCACGGTCAGCAGGTAAAACTTATCAAGAGGCAGTTAGCTCCCGATATATTTTGAGTTCGCCCTTGGCTTCAGAGTTTAAGGATATTATCGTTAGGAATGCTTCGGACGTAGAAAAGGCTTCTGAATGCCAATTGGTTTTTTCAGCTCTAGATAGTTCAGCAGCACGAGAGATTGAGCCAAAATATGCAGCCGCTGGTATGGTTGTTGTTTCAAATGCTTCGGCTTTTCGTTCTGAACCAGATGTGCCGGTAATCATCCCGGAAATTAACAGTCACCACCTTCAAATTATTGAATCACAGAAAGTGCGGCGTGGATGGTCCGGTTACATAGTTACAAAGCCAAATTGCTCTATACAGTCTTATCTTCTACCGACTTTTCTTTTGCATCGGTATTTTCCGGTTGCAGAAATGGTAGTCCAGACTATGCAGGCTATTAGTGGTGCAGGATATCCTGGATTGTCAGCTATGAAAATGCTGGGAAATGTAGTACCACATATTGATGGAGAAGAGCAAAAGTCTGAACAAGAGCCTTTAAAGATTCTGGGTTCGGTAGGACCTGACGGTATTCAGGATTCTCAATTTCCTAGAATTTCTGCTCATTGTAATCGGGTTGCAACAATTGATGGTCATATGGCATGTGTCTCTCTGAGTTTTCAAGGTGAAGTTCCTACTATTTCTCAAATTCTGGAATGCTGGCAGCAAGCACCGATTCTTGATCTGCCATTAGCACCTAAAGTGCCATTGGTAATACATACTGATGTAGACCGCCCACAGGTTACACTTGACCGTGATAATCAATCCGGAATGGCGGTTCATGTGGGTCGTCTCAGAGCTTGTCCAGTTCATCATATTCGTTTTGTTGGCTTATCTCACAATACTCTTCGTGGAGCCGCTGGTGGAGGTTTGTTAATAGCAGAGTTGTTAGCGAAGACTAATTTGATTAAAAAAGGAGACTGATCGATGTCCAAGAATCAGGTAACTAGTTTTGCCCCAGCTTCTATTGGAAATGTCGGACCAGGTTTTGACGTTTTTGGTTTAGCCTTGAAGGGGCTCGGAGATCATGTAGTTATGACTAGAACTTCTGAGCCTGGAGTTAGAATATTGAAAATAGAGGGCGACTCAGGAAGGTTGCCCCTTCAGTCTAGTAAAAATACAGCAGGATTGGCAGCCGAAAACGTTCTCAAAATTTGTAAGCAGAGGGGCGATTCATTTGGTGTGGAAATCATTTTAAAGAAGGGGTTGCCAATAAATTCTGGACTTGGTTCTAGCGGTGCTTCAGCAGCAGCAGCGGCTCGAGCAGTATCTAAATTGACCGAAGTTGAACTTCTTGATGAAGAACTTTTGGCGGCCTGTGTAGAGGCTGAGGCAGGCGTGGCAGGTTATCATGCTGATAATGTGGCGCCTTCATTGCTAGGTGGCTTTGTAATTGTTGAAAGTTATGAACCTCTTACTACTCTGAGACTGTTGCCGCCGGTAGATATCCCCATAGGTATTATTAAACCAGATATTGAGGTTGCCACTAAAGAAGCTCGTGATTTAGTGCCTGAACTTATTACGATTAATTCAATGATTCATAATTTGGCAAGATCCACTTCTATGATTGCTCATTTGATGCGAGGTGACGTGAAATCTTTCGGTAAAGCCATTCGAGACATTATTGTGGAGCCTGCGAGAGCAACTCTTGTTCCAGGTTTTTTTCAAGCCAAACAAAATCTTTTAGATGCTGGAGCGTTAGGCTGTAGTCTAAGTGGTTCCGGACCTAGTCTATTTTATGTGACAACAGATCAAGATTCGCTGAATTCGATTTCCAAAGTAGCAATTGATGCCTTTGAAGAACAAAATATTAAGGCTGATTTTATAGCCACGGGGATCGATAACGAAGGTAGTATTGAGGTTATAGATGAGTGACTCTGCAGTCAAATTACGCTGCTTAAAAACAGGCGAGCTATACTCTGCGGATACTGCCAGCTTTTATTCTGAGCATGGTGGACTTTTCGAAGTTGCTATCAATTTTGAAAATGTGCCTTGTTTCGAAAAGTTTGACCAGCGTCTGATTTCACGCGCAGCAATAGACCGTTCCGGCGTTTGGCGATTTAGAGAGTTAGTGCTTCCTATCCCAGAAAATCGTATGTTTTGCAGAGGTGAAGGTAATACGAATTTATATGAGCACGAAAGCCTTAATCAGTTTGCATTAGATGCCAGAGTTCAATTAAAGCATGAAGGAGAAAATCCCACAGGTTCATTCAAGGATCGGGGAATGACCACAGCAATTTCCATGGCTAAGCACCTTGGTTACAAGGCTGTAGCCTGCGCTTCCACTGGTAATACCTCTGCCAGTATGGCTTCTTATGCCCGGATGGCAGGACTTCTTCCAATTGTTCTTATTCCCGATGGTAAGATTAGCTCGGGTAAATTATCTCAGGCTCTGGCATATGGTGCCTTAACCCTGCAGGTTCAAGGTAATTTTGATGATGCTCTTAGTGCTGTTCAGGAGGTATGTTCTGAACAGGGAATCTATCTAATGAATTCTTTGAATCCGTATCGAATAGAAGGTCAGAAAGCAATTCTGATTGAAGCTTTGCAGCAAAGAGCTTGGGTCGTACCTGATTGGATAGTTTTGCCGGGTGGTAATCTGGGTAATACTTCGGCGGTAGGTAAGGCTTTGCGAGAAATGCTGGAATTGGGGCTAATTGATAAAATTCCACGAGTCGCGGTGATACAGGCGGCTGGAGCGAATCCATTTTTTAAGATGTTCAGAGATAGAGATGAACAGCTGATGCCTATACAGCCAGAGACTTTTGCAACTGCTATTCGTATTGGTAATCCTGTGAGCTGGGGTAAAGCAGCTCGGGTTATGCAAGAGTGTCAGGGAGTAGTTTTAGATCTAGATGAGCAGCAAATAGCCGAGGCTAAATGGGAAATTGATCGCTGTGGGATTGGTGCAGAACCGGCATCCTGTTGTACTTTGGGAGGTATTCGTAAATTACGAGAGCTAGGTCATATGGAATCTGGTGCCGACGTTCTGGGTATTCTCACAGGCCACTTACTAAAGGACCCCGATGCAAACTTATCCGTTCATACCGAGCTGGATTCTCGACAGTCATCAGCACCCGTCAAAGTTTCAGCTGAGCCTCAAGCAATTCTCGACATGATTCAAAATCATCTGGATGTTTGATCTTCTGTCAGGAGAAACTTTGAAGATTAAATTAGGTTTAAAGACTGAGGCTACCTGGAAAACTGGATTTGGGCATCTGAAGCGTTTACAAAATCTGGTAAAAGGTTGGGCCAATGTTGAACCTTTGTTCATAAGCGTCAATAAGCTTCCTGATCTTGATTACAGTAACTTACAAATTGAGTCAGCTGGAGACTTTTACGAAGTGATTTGTGATTTGGACCTTCTGATAGTTGACGAGCCCGAGTTGGATTCGAGATATTTAGAGGTGATACCTGAAAATTTTAAGGTAGTTGGTTTCGATGAACTTGGAGAGCTTCGAAATCGCCTTAATATTCATTTCGTTACAACTTTATTGGGTCTAGACAATCGAGTTCTTCAGAGAGGTATCACCAAAGAATATATTGGGCCCGACTATTTTATTTTTCCCGAATTGGAAACAAGTGCTGACATTAAGTTTGATCGAAAAATTTTAGTGACGTTTGGAGGAAGTGATCCTGCCGGGTTAAGCCTAAATTTTGTGAAAAATATGTCTCCAGAAATTCTTAAATATAGCGTAATGGTTTTAGGACCTGCCTTCAAATCTTCGATTAGAAACTCGTTACAAGAATTTAGAGAATTATGTTTTTTGGATGCTCCAAGTAGTTTAGTACCTTATTACAAAGCCTATCCTTTAACCATTACTGGTGGGGGTGTCAGTGCTTATGAGGCGATTCGTTTCGGATCAAAAGCTCTGCTTTGTTCGCAGCATACAGAACAGTATGCTACAGCTCAGAGGCTCGTTAAAAAAGGTGTTGCTTGTGAATTTGGTGTACATCCCGACGTCAACTGGTCAGAATTAAAGTTATTATTGACGAAGTATATTCAAGAAGACTCTGAGATAGTGTTACCCTCGGGGCAGTCGCTTTTCGACGGACAGGGTGTTTTCAGGGTTCGCAAAATATTGGAGGAATATGCCCAATCTTAAGGCCTATAAAAATTCTCAAGTGGAATGTCCTACGGCACCCTATACACTTTTTGTAGAGCCCACTAATCATTGCAACCTTAAATGTACGTTTTGCCCTCAGAAGGATCAGAAACGTTCTTTGGGATTTTTGGATATAGGCTTGTATCGCGAGTTAACGCAAGAAGCTGCGCAGCTAGGAGTTCGTAAGTTTAATCTATTCTTCTTGGGGGAAAGCTTAATGCATAAATCGCTTTTCGAGATGATTCGACTAGCAAAAAACAATGGTATTCAAACTCGTCTGAACACCAACGCATCATTCCTTGATAACAAGCGTGCGGAAGAATTACTTGAAACTGGATTGGATTTACTGACTGTAAGCTTTGAAGGAGTCAACAAAGAGATCTATGAAAGGCTCAGAGTTAAAGGAAACTTTGAAAAAACTTCGTCTAATATCAGGAATGTTATTAAATTAAAACATCTTAAAAAATCGGATACACAAATCTCTATAGAAATCATAGATTTGCCGGAAACTGCCCCTTACATGAAAGATTTTACGAAAACAATGCAGAGTTATGGACCAGATGAAATTGTCACTAAGGTTTATCGCAATTGGATAGGATATCTCAAAGCGCAAAAGAATTTAGCTTTGGAAGATCATTACAACGTATGTTCTTATCCATGGCGCTCTATGGCATTACTTTGGGATGGAACATTTGTGCCATGTTGTGTTGATTATGATGGTAGATATCCCTTGGGTAATGCAAAGGAAGGCATTATGAATGCTTGGAATGGGGA
>MDTD01091228.1_pt1 | contig 10647 bp, 9 predicted proteins | sample 811221 | NCBI WGS metagenome assembly MDTD01 (sample SAMN05326646, study PRJNA326480) | marine metagenome | isolation source: seawater | place: Pacific Ocean: South West | collected 2011
AGCTCCGCCCAAGATACCGACGGACAGAGCTGTAAGCCCCGATCCCGCGCGTCTAAGGTCTTTCCGAAAGGTGAGAGACCAGCGCAAATAAAACATCGTGGCCAGCATGTAACTGAGCACCGATGCGACTAGAAGAAATGGAAGCATGATTGGTTAACGCAGTCCTAAGGAGGTAGCGTCGGACCTAGCCTAAGTGTGGCTCAATTCGCGAAATCAGCTTTGCTTTGGGCTGAGCGCCTACAATCCGTTCCACGACTTCACCGTTTTTGAAAACGAAGATTGCAGGAATCGACGACACGCCGAGGCTTGCTGCACGCTGCTGATTCTTATCGGTGTCGACCTTGCCAACCTTGAGGCGACCTTGGAAGTCGTTGGCCAGTTCGTCAATAACAGGCGCAATCATTCGACAAGGCCCGCACCAGGTAGCCCAAAAGTCGACCAGTACAGGAAGAGAGCTATCAAGCACTTCGGCTTGGAAGTTATCGTCGGTCAATTCCAATACGTTTTCGTTGGCCATGCTACGTGACTCCGTAAGTGATGAAAGGCGAAGCTGACCATAGGCACGAATTAACCGGTGGTCAATGCATCAAGCGAGCTTCGACGCCAATTATCACCGAGCATGTTGGCGAAGCTCACGTGTAAAGGGCTACAGGAGCGCAGACCGAGACGTCCTAAGGCTGGGGTAACCCGAATGTTACACCGTTCTCGCAGCTCCCCTTGGCAACCGATGTCTCGGGAACGTTTCGTAACTCGCAAACTAAGACACCGTCTAACGCAGTCAAAAGAAGCGTTCCGAGCGACCCTGGCGAACTCGGAGGGAGTAGGAGCCGGACTGGAAGCATGCCTTCGTTCAAATTAAAGATATAATCGAGCGCGAGTTGCTCTTCATCGAGCATTCCCAACCGAAATTCATACTGGAAGAGTTCACCGTTTTGGATGAGATCTAGCTCGCGCTTGGAACTACCGTTATTCGCCGGGTCCGTATCCAGTATCACCTCGCGACCATCGACCTCGAACTCATCAATCTGGACCTCGTGATAACCAAGCTCCATGCGTGTGATGGTCGTTTCGGATGAACTGACATCCTCCTGTTGAACCGAGATACTTCCTGAAGCGTTCGGGAAGGCACACCCGACATCCAACGTGAAACTCACACTCAGAAGTCCTTGAGCAACATCGCTGAGACAGCCTGGCGTTGAAAGCGTCTCAAACGGAAGCCTATCCCGAAGCTCGCTATAGCCCCTAAATCGCCTATTAACGGCATTCATCACAGGTTCGAGCGCGTCATGATCTAGCTCAGACTGCTCGAGTCCGGGTAAGCCGAAGGGAAGATCAATGAAATCACCGCCGAAAAGATCCGTCGGCGAACATGCCCCGAGGCCAAGGGCAAGACATAGACTCGCGAGTATATGGCGAAGGCGCATGGTCATATACCTAAAGCCTACCACGCCTCAAAGTGATGTTGAGCACCAGTCCAAGTCCGAAAAGAATCGTGACCATGGCGCTCCCACCGTAACTCAGTATCGGCAACGGTAGCCCAACCACAGGCAAGAGCCCGGCAACCATTCCTACGTTGACGAACACCTGTAAACCCACGGTAAGTGCAACCCCAATGCCCACGAGTCTACAAAACCTATCTCGTGACTCACGTGCTGCTCGGATCGCCCAATAAACGACAAGCCAATAGAGTAGGAGTAGCAACGTGACTCCTGCGAACCCCCATCGCGCGGCGAAACCGGCGATGATCATATCCGTATGAAGCTCCGGTAGTTTCTCCAGATAGGGAGGACACTCAGCATCCCCAGAGCTGCCCCAAAATTGACCAGCCCCAATCGCGCAAATCGCCTGCTCTGACTGCAGACTGCAATCCCTGAGCTTGGTTCCGGTTTCCGGGTCCATCTTGTACCAATCAGGGTTGATCCATTGAACGACGCGGTCTTTTTGGTAGTCCTTGATTCCCCCGTACTTCCAGGCGACTGGAACAATGACACATGCGGAAAGTGCGACAATCGCAAGGCCTCGCTTTGTTACGCCTTCGCTTAGGATAATGCCAACTCCAACGAGAACCATCAGCAATGTTGTTCCGAGATCCGGCTGGATAATCGTCAAGCTGGCCGGTACCAGCATCAGGAGGGCAGGCTTCCATAACATTCGGAGAGAATAGGGTCCGACGTGGGGCGGTTCAGCGCCCGCCTGACGATCCTTTTGCTCGTGAAAGTAGCGAGCCAGAGACAGAATTATACCGAGTTTGGCGATTTCGGAAGCCTGAACGGTGATTCCCAGTTCTAGCCATCGCCGAGAATCGTTTCTTACGGTTCCGAAAAATACCGTGAGGATAAGCAGAACAACACTCAAACCGAGGACGAAGTAACTCAGGCGCTCAATGATCCTGAGATCAACCAAGGCAGCGGGGATAAAGAAGAAAATGACGCCGATCAGAAACCAAACGATGTGACGGTCGTAAAATTGCTCACCTGTGCATGTATCTGCCTGACTCTGAGTAAGAAGACTTAGTCCACAGATGAAAAACACAATCGTCACAGCAAAGATTGCAAAACGATCGCGCACGATTCGGCGAGGCATCATCGCTACTCGCCCTCCGACCGGCTGGCTGTAGACTGGTAAATCCCGAGAGACATCCACGAGCGGATGATGTTCACTGCGATTGGCGCCGCACGCTTAGAGCCGGAACCCCCGTGTTCGACAAAGACAACCACGACCACTTGCGGATCATCGGCAGGTGCATAGGCAGCAAACCAAGCATGATCTTCCCGTAGCCATGCGGCGAGTTTTGCGTCCGCCCCAGCACGCCACTCTGCTGACTCGGCGGTTCCCGTCTTTCCGGCGACGACGATATTTTCCAAACGCGAATCCGCCGCCGTTCCGTCAGGCTCGTTCACAACGGCAAGCAACCCTTCGCGTATGATTCCCAGGTGCTCCTCGGAAAGGTCCAGAACGGATGACACCTGAGTGCCATGTTTCTCGATGAGCTCACCATCGTGGTTTGACGCCTCGTCGACGAGGTGAAGTTTCAAGACATTTCCACCGTTAATCACGGCTGCAAATGCACGAGCTATCTGCAGAGGCGTGGCGGTTAATGCCCCTTGACCAATGGCGGTAGAAAGCGTGAACCCAGGCTGCCAGCCCACTTTGGTCTCGGTGGCATGATACTTCTTGGTCGGAACAATACCGGATTGGTCCGAGATCTCGATTCCCGTAGGCGCGCCAAAGCCGAACCGCCGCCCGTAATCAGCGAGGCGGTCAATCCCAAGCATTTCACCTAGTTTGTAAAAGTAGACATCACAGGAGTGTTTGAGCGCGTCCTTTAGGGTCACCGTTCCGTGACCGCTCCGGTTGTGGCAGTGAAAGCGGCGTTTTGCAAAGTCATAGTGCCCCTGGCAATACATTGACGACTCTTCCGTTACTAATCCGAGATCTAGACCTGCGGCAGCCGTCACAATTTTGTAAACAGAGCCTGGGTGATAGGCGGTTCGAGCCTTGTGGATCATCGGAGAATATGGATTTTTCTGAGTTCGCTCCCACTCCGCTTTGGTTAAGCGCCCTGTCCATACGTTCGAATCAAAGCCAGGCTTCGAGTAAATAGCTAGAATAGCACCGGTCTTAGGATGAATCACAACCGCTGCACCGGATTCGAAATAGCGGAATGCCTTTTCGACCTCACGTTGCATTCGGACATCGACGGTGAGCTTTAGATTCTCACCATGTGTTGGCTTCGTGTAGGAAACCTCGTTGTCTCGGTACGAGCCAGCACTAGATGAGTCCCGTAAGAAGCGGACATTGCCTGCAGTACCTCGCAAACGAGCCTCCAACGAATACTCGATTCCCTGTCGGCCAACCAAATCGCTGAGTCCATAGGCACCGTCTCCTGCCCGGTACTCATCCGCTGTCACACGATTCATGTAACCCAAGGTATGGGATGCTAGGAACGGGAAACTGTAGTGCCGCCTCAGCGTCGTCTTGATAGACACACCGGGAAGAAGATGCGCATGCGCTTTGATGGTAGCAACCTCGTTGGCATAGTGCTCCCCATCCACTGGGCACCTTAGATTTCGAGTTCCAGAGACCAGTAAATGGCCATCATTCGGACAAATTGGGGCATTCACATATATGCGGCCGCAACATTCCGCATGGTGTTTACCCGTCTCGATGGCTACCCGCTCTTTACGCTTGCACTGGCACTCTATCTCCGCCGACTTGGCCGGTAGAAATTCGTTTCCGCAGACAGCGCAGTGAAGATACGCCTCGGGTCCGGTGGAGATCGGCTCTAATGGAACATGGGGATCGTCGGGACAATGTCCATCCACGAGTTCTCGCTCTAATACCACCGCAGGAATGACTCCCTTCGCTTCTTTCGCGGAACGCACTCGCTCCTCAAGGGAAAGTCGTTCATCCTCCCGGAGGTGAAGTAGCGTAGATAGTAGCCCAATCACCTCTTTGCCCTTCTCGCCTCGTAAGCGATCCGGCCGTAGTTCGATCTGATAGTGTGGCTCGTTGGAGACCACCAACTTGCCGCGAACGTCGCGTATGTTTCCCCTCTGAGCAGGAATTCGCTCCTTGCCGACAAGGCTAGCTCGGGCCTTTTTCTGAAAATCCTTACCGTGCAAAATCTGCACGTAGAAAAAGCGGCCCATGAGCATCAAGAAGATGCACCCGGTAAAGATCACGAGGCGCGAGTGAACCCGCTTGGGATGCTCGCGCTCTATGAGATCCGTGCTCATGCGGGATACACCATGTCGGTTCGCCTGGTCATGTAGCTATCGAGTCTATCGAAAAGCCAAAAGATGACGGGACCGAACGGGGCTGTGGCAAGAGCCTGTGGGAACATGGAACTTAGTATCAACATGCTAGCGCTTCCATCGCTCCCGAAATTTCGTACGAAGATTAAGCTGAGCATGAGTTCGACCAAAGCCGCACCTATCACGTAGAAGATACTGACCAAGATGATCGGTATCGCGCTTTGAAGCGCCAATCGGCGGGAGAGTCTGTAGCTCAACAGGAATACAAGCACGGATATTTCCATGTACATGCCGACAGGCGTTGCGCCGAGACAGAAGCCGTCCTTCATCGCTCCTAAGGTGAGCGCAAGCATGAGTCCACTACTCAAACGTGACGTCTGCCCGACATAGATGACGATCAAGAGCGTCAAATCCGGTGTGTAGCCGCGTACGCTGGTAAGATCGAGAAAGGGCGACTCGAGTGCCAGCAGCAGGAAAGCAAGCAGACAGATAGCGACACCTCTCATCGGCGTCCCCTCTCCGACGCTAACGATGCATCGACATCCTCGCTCTTTACTCCAACGACAATCTGGACCACCTCCAGAACACCAAAGTTAACGGAAGGCGAGACCTCTAGTGCTTGGTAAACCCCCTCCTGGCGGTCCTTCAGTGATGATATCTGGCCGACCTCAAGATTCGGTGGAAAGACCTGATCATGCCCGGAGGTAACGATTCGATCCCCCACCTCCAATGTCTCTGCATTGGGAAGCACTAACATCTTCGCACTGTATCGGTTTCGCTCCCCCTTTCCTCGAACGCTGCCCGTAACGGCCTTACCAACCACCTTGACCGCGACCTCAGAACGGGTATCCACCGTTAGCATGACCTCAGCATAACGATCAGACACTTGCCGGAGGCGACCGACCAACCCCAGATTTGTGAGCACCGGCATGCCCTCACGAAGTCCGTCATATGCGCCAGTATCGAGATGAACCCTCAGAACACGAGCGTACGCGGAAACGTCTCGTCCGATGACATGTGCGGAGACGGTCACCAACTCCTTACGGTTACGTTTGAAGTTGAGCTCTTTGCGAAGCAATGCATTCTCGTCGCGCAACTGCTGAGCTTCCACAATGACACCCTCGAGTTCGTCGACCTTGTCCTGTAGCGACGTGTTCTCATCCTCGGTGTCAATGAGCGCTACATAGCCGAACCAAACACCCTGAATCGAACTGATTAAATCATGAGACGCCTTCACCGCAGGTGACGTCACCTCCATCAACACGTTGGTGGCGATGGTATTCTGCTTCGGGTTTCTTCCATGCACGTAGAGAAGAAATAGTGGGACAACAACCGCTAAGAAAGTGACGATCGTTTCCTTGTGGCGTTGGAGTAATTCGCGCACGGCTTAACCAGCTTCCTCCAGCATCCCTCAGGATGAGGTTAGGGGGAGAGGGCCACTCCCTTCAATAGGGCAATGGAATCGAGAGCCTTACCGCTCCCTAACACCACAGCACTCATAGGATCTTCGGCAATCATCACCGGAAGCCCTGTCTCTTCACGTAGAAGAAGGTCGATGTTACGGAGAAGCGCACCGCCACCAGCGAGAACGATTCCCTTATCTACAATATCGGCCGCGAGTTCGGGAGGGGTGCCCTCCAGAGCCATACGCACCGCGTCAATGATTCCACCTACCGGCTCACTGAGTGCTTCACGCACCTCATCCGAATTGACCATGATCGTCTTGGGGATTCCGCTGATGAGATCGCGCCCCTTGACCTCCATCGTCATGAGTTCTTCCGTCGGAAAGGCTGTTCCGATCGAACATTTGATCGACTCGGCAGTCCGCTCGCCAATCAAGAGGTTATACTTTCGCTTGATATGATTTGTGATCGCTTCATCCATGCGATCACCGCCGACCTTGATCGACTTTGAGTAGACGATGCCAGCCAGACTAATCACCGCAACCTCGGTGGTGCCTCCGCCTATATCGACGATCATATTTCCAGAAGGCTCGGTGATCGGAAGCCCTGCTCCAATGGCGGCTGCCATGGGTTCCTCGATCAAGTAAACCTCACGTGCACTGGCGTTTTCTGCACTCTCGCGCACTGCCCTGCGCTCAACTTCCGTAATGCCGTAGGGCACGCAGATGATAATACGCGGGCGAACCAACGTGCGGCGGTTGTGGGCCTTGAGGATGAAGTGCCGAAGCATTGCCTCGGTGATCTCAAAGTCCGCAATCACACCATCTTTCATTGGCCGGATGGCTACGATGGATCCAGGCGTTCGACCCAACATCTCTTTCGCATCCTTTCCAACCGACAGCACACGTCTACCCCCCCGTGCGTCTTTCTGTACGGCTACGACAGAAGGCTCGCACGAGACAATGCCTTTACCCTTCACGTAGATCAGGGTGTTTGCGGTACCCAAATCAATCGCGAGATCGTTAGAAAATAAGTCGTATAGCCAGTCGAACATGGAGATGCCGGGGGAAAATGGTGGACCCTCTTAGCAGAAGAAGGTGGCGGGCGCTACTAAGACCCGCATGAATGAGCCTTGTTTGTACGTTAAGGATCGGAAGTTTAGCCTATCAAGCCGTATGTGACCACGTAGGCTTCAGTCGGTACAGTTTTCTGGATCCAAGGGAAGAACCGAACCTCCGCAAACAAGTTCAAATTAATGTTATTCCAATCTTTTTTCCTGAAACCAAAGAGCGTCGTTGACCTGAGCGCCCTTCCAGGCTACCATTCGCGCCCTTCAAAGAACTTGCCGAAACATCAATAATTTCAGGTAGATAAGAGCTATGCTCGAGCAAATGCGGAACAATTCAGGGAGTCTCATCACCTACGTATTGTTCTCGATGATCATTATCGTATTCATTTTTACATTCGGTGCGGTCGACCCTTCCGAGGCTTGCCGCGGTGGCGCTGTCCAAACCGTTGCTGAGATCAACGGTGACAATGTCACGGAGAAAGATCTCGCAATGGCAGCCCGACTCATTCCGGATTTTCCTGCCGCCAGATCCCAATCCCAGCGGGCTGTCTCCGATCGGATCTACTACCGGCAATTTCGGTACCCATACACGCCCCTACGCGGAAAGTATGTGAACCGTGCTTCCGTTTGCCCATCCCTGCTTGGCTGCGTCGACTTCGGTGTGCGACCAGGTATGGCGCAACTACAAGTCGACCCACGTGAGATTCCCGTCGTTGAACCTCAAAAGGCGATGGAACACCTTACGGAGACCCTCTTAGTGAGTGATGCTGCCGACACCTTGGGCCTTGTCACGAGCAACGATGAGCTTCGTGATCGCGTCAAACCTCAATTCCTTAACCCGGACAAGACGTTCGACAAGGAACGCTGGTTGGGACACGTCAACCGCAGTGGTGCAGGTGCAAGCCGCTATGAGGCGTTCCTAAAGCAGGAACTCCAGCGAGAAAAGCTGATCGCCCTTCTGCTGTCGGGACTTGTTGTCTCCGACTACGAATTGAGCTTCTACCACCGACTCGCCAACGAGAAGGTGCGAGTTGAGTTTGTCGAAGTATCCGACGATGTGGCCGCAGCCATGATTCAAGTATCGGATGAGGACATTGCTGCTTGGCTCAAGAAGGAAGAAAATCAAAAGGCCGCTAAAGCCGATTACATGAAGACGAAAGACACACGCTTTAAGAACCCTAAGCGTTTCGTTTTCCAGACAGCCTCCGTGGACGCTGGCGCTGCGAAAGATGCGATCGCTAAAGAGGCCGATGACGCGAAGAAAAAAGCGCTTGAGGCAACTCGCAAGGAGAACGGAACAAAGGCAGACCAGCTCCTTGCATCCAAGCCTGGTACGCCCGAAGCCGCTGAGATTTATCTCGCGAAGGATCTGACGGAAGACGCGGTAAAGGCAGAATTCGGAGAAGACGTACTCAAGGCATTGGGTGAACTGAAGCCTGGAGAAGCCGGAAAAGTAGTCGAAACCGATAAGGCCTTCGTTGTCCTCTACCTCACGAAAGTGGTCGAAGAGTCGATCAAAAGCTACGAGGACGTCACCAACACGATTGCAAAGGGCTTGATCGCCAAGGAACGAACCCCGGAGTTCAAGAAGAAGGTGGCTGACGCTCTACTTGCGGCTGCAAAGGCCGATTCGGCAAAGTCTCTTGAAGACCATGCGAAGGCCGTCGGTGAGGCACATGGTTCCGCGGAAGGTCTTTCCGTGGGCGACAGTGGTCTTGTTGCGCGCGTTCTTACGAGCCGAATGGTCTATCCGATGCAGAACATCCTTGATCAGGGCAATTCTCTCGCAAGCCTGGGAGACATGGGCCGAGCCGGAAATTCTCTCGCACTCTTGAAAGCTGCCTTCGCAGCGAGCAAAGAGAGCCCGCTTCTTCCCGAGGTCTACGAGAACAAACGAGGCGGTCTGATCGTTGCAAAATTCGTCGAGCTCGAAGCAGCCGGCGACATGGATGAAGTCGACGCTATCCGCGACGAACTTCTGAACCACAAAGAACAGAACACCTACCTCGCTTGGTATGGTCAGTACCGCAAGGCCAATGACGCCAAGATCGTGCCTAAAGAGGCATATGAGAAGGTGGTCAACGATGCCAAGAAGCTGTGGATAGAGGGCGGCGGCTTAGTAGCCGGCATGCAGCTCCCAACACAAAACACCGAAGAAGCTAGTCAGTAGGAGGTTTATCGGTCGCCCTGTCTTTGGCGGCCTCCTCTTCGATATAACGTTCCAGCCGCTCCAGGCTGGAACGCGCTTTCTTTGTCCACTTACTGTTGTAGTCCAGGCGATTTCCTAGTTCGACGGTACGGCGAAATGTGTACACAGCCTTCTCGATGAGGGGTTTAACCTTCTTCTTAAGTTCCTCGATGTAGACGGCGTGGTCTCCCTTCCCGAGCTCCTCTGGAACCTCTGCATTCATGAGGTCCAAGTAGAAGGCCTCAAACAGGGTTCCGAGCCTATGTCCTGCGGCGAGAGAATGCTTCGGATGGTGTCGACGAATAGCATCTAAAAGATGGCTTTGGGCCTTGAGGAAGTAGCTCGCTTTTTCCTCGATATCCCGCGCCATACGCTCAACCGGGAGACGAATTTTGATGGAATCAACGAGACTCCCGTAGAGGTAGCCCACCCGCTGATGGGCTAACGCCACAAGGGGCGTCGTACGGATCAGGCGGTTATCAAGATTCTCTCGATGTATCTTGAAGACGACTTTGTAATCACGCTCGGCACGGGCCATATCACCGGTCTTCTCTCGAGCCCAGGCGCGCCTCACATGCCCTTCCATTTGATCGTGGTCAGAAATTTGAGGGTATTCTGGTTGTAGGACTCGGCTCCAATAGTCGATTGCCTCGGTCCATTTTTCGGCCGCCTGCATACAGGTCGCAGCTCGAAAAAGAGCATCATGTGCATCTTTACTGCCAGCAGTCCGCTTCGCGACTGCCTCGTAGTAAGGAACGGCTTCGCTATAGCGTTGAAGGCGCTCCAGTGAAAGACCACCATTGAACCGGCTGACATTCGCATAACGGCCTTCGGGGTCTCGCTCGATGAGTTCTTTATAGAGCTTCGCGGAGCGCTCGTAATCCTTGTCGCGAAATGCTGCCCCGGCCGCACGAAACACTGCCTGTTCGCTTAGCTCAAGCGGCTCCGACTTCTCTGGACGCTTCTTCTCGCGCTCAACCACTGCAGGCTTGGTCAGCACTTCTTTGCTTGTCGAGCAGCCAGTGAGTCCAAGACTTAGACCTATGATCAAACCAACGAAAGACCAATGCGACGACGTACGAAATGACGGGTAGAAATAGCTCAATGAGATATCCCAGGCTGTTGAACATTCCCTACAATAAGCGGGAACCTGGTGATTATCTTCCCAGAACGCGCTCTCTTAGCCAACCAGGCGCGTCAGAAGCGCTTACTTGGTGCTGCTCACCGCTG
>MDTD01121717.1_pt1 | contig 10647 bp, 11 predicted proteins | sample 811221 | NCBI WGS metagenome assembly MDTD01 (sample SAMN05326646, study PRJNA326480) | marine metagenome | isolation source: seawater | place: Pacific Ocean: South West | collected 2011
TAAGGACATCAGCAGCATCAAACAAAGGTTCTTCCTCTGTAGTGACAAAAAATTTTTTTTCTGTCCATTCAAGCCTCCTATTAATACCAATTTTATCTGATAAATAATCTTTTCGATAATCTATATCCGTTAATCTTGGTTTTGGAGCTACCTCATGGCGCATATTTTTGTCCTCATGAAAATATTTTTGTAACAAAGGTCTGTAATTTAAATATTCAAACCATCTGCATCTATAACTCATAGTTGCTTCTAACATTTCGTTACCAACAGTTAAGATTATGTCTCTTGCTGGCATGCAGCCAAACATACTTTCAACTTCCCAATCAGGGGTAGAAATTTTTTGATTATGATTTAGGGGTAATGGTCGATCAACTTGTATCCCTCTTTTTTGTAACATATCTGCAAAGTTATCAAGTAACTCATTTGCTTTATCAACTGTATCTTTGGTTCTTGGTCCATGAGACCCTTTCATATCAGAGTCTTCAGGAACTTTTGCATCAAGAGCAGGTTCTGGAGCTGGTATACAACAGCCATCAGCCTTACCAACAATTACATGTTTAAGTGGATCCCATTCATTCCAACTATTTACAATTACCTTATTTTTTTTCATTGAGTATTAAGCTTAATTTAGAGCAATATGCCTCTTATTCCATCTCATAATAAGACTGTAATAAACAAGAGAAATAAAGAGAAAAAAACCACCAATTATGGTGTTAGTTGATGGGACTTCATTAATTCCTAAAATTGGTATCCAAACCCAAAAAATGCCACCAATAACCTCTGTAAGGGATAATAAAGTCAATTCAGCTGCTGGAATTGCTTTAGATCCAATAGAATATAAAATTAAACCCAAACAAACCAATGTTCCATGTAAAGAAAACATAGCACTATTATAGCTTGTAGCAAAAAAAACCTGGTTCTTTACTAAAATCATTATTGCAGCAATTACAAAACAAAAGAATCCTGCTACTGCGACTGTCGTGAATTTTGGAGTTTCTTTTCTCCATCTTAAAGTCACTGAAAATATAGAGAAACCGATTGATGACGTAATTCCAAATATAAAACCTACTAAAGAATTTTTCTCATTGTTACCTGTGGCCATGATTATAATTCCTACTGTAGCTATTAAAATTGATATCCAAACATTTAAAGAAATTCTTTCTTTTAAAAATAAAAAAGCTAATAGAGCAGTAAAAAAAGGCATTGCGGCTAGGCATAATAAAGTAATTGCAGCACTAGTATTTGTAATTGAGTAAATAAATGAGATCATGGCAACCCCAAGACCTACTCCACCGATAATTCCTGATTTACCTACCTTTTTATAATTTTTATAAAAGTTAATTCCCTCCTCAAAATAAAGATAAAGATTTAATATAATGAAAATTGTAAGACCCCTTCCAAATATATATTGCCATGGAACTAAATGAGGATCATTCATATATCTTACGACAAGCGGACCAAAAGACCAAAGAATACCCGCAAAAAGAATTACTGGTACAGCAATTTTTTCATTTTTAAGTTCTATCATAAATGAATGTTTAATTCTTATTGGTTTTAACTACAACAAAAATTAATAAGTCTATGAAAAGATTTTATTAGGATGATTTGCAAGAAAACAATCCACGATTTCATTTTTTTTGAACAAAGATTTACCTGATGGTAATACAGTCCAAATATTTGATTCTACAAAAGAGTGAATCCTAAATGACTCTTGTCCGCTTAAAATTTTGACCTCTAATTTACCATTTTTAGTTGTATTGACTTTACTTCTGACGAAACGAGTAAAGTTTTTATGCTTAGTAAAATTATTTTTCAAAATAGCTCTTATAGGTTTTTCAGTTTTGACACCTAAGCATTCTAGTAAATATGGATAAACAAAAAACCTAAAGCAAGCCACAGATGAAATTGGATTTCCAGGCAAACCAAAGATTGCTTTTTTAGACCCTTGAATCTTCGCAAATAAAATAGGTTTGCCAGGCCTTATAGCTATATTCTTAAAATAAGATGATAATTTAAATTGCTTAATAATTTTTGGAACATAATCAAATTTTCCTGCTGATACTGCCCCAGAGGTAATAATTAAATCAATTTTTGACTTAAGAAATTTTTTTATTTCTTTTTTTAGTAATTTTTCATCATGATCTCTTAAATTTCCACCATAGTAAAAATTAAAAAGGAAATTATGATTTATTGATTTAAGGTAGTGAGTATTTGAATTTCTGATTTTCCAATTAGGTATTTTTTTTTGATTACTTAACTCATTACCAGTTGAAAAAAAAAGAATATTTGGAATTTTTTTTACTTTGATATAATTAATTCCTAGTGTTTTAAGAGCTAAAATATGATTTGATTTTAAAATAGTTCCTTTTTTAATAACTAAATCCTTTTTTTTAAAATCTGAACCTTTGAGTCTAATATTTTTATTTTTTGTAATTTTTTGATTTATGAATATCTTTTTATTTTTTTTTTTATCTAAAGTGATAACAACATTTTCTTTAGGTATGACTGCATTAAGATCTTTGGGCAAAACTCCTCCAGTCATTATTTCAAATGAATCGAATTTTTGAATTTTTTTATGTTTTATATTATCACCAGCAGCAATAGTGCCTAATACTCTAAAAAACTTACCTTTTTTGGAATACAATTTTTTTGTATCCTTAAAATTTATCGCGTATCCATCAAATGCTGAATTATTTGCTGAGGGATAATTTGTTTTTGAATAAACATTAACTGAGCTCACTCTATTAAGACAATTTGAGCTTTTTATTTTCTCATCATTTAATATTATTTTGCTCTGTTTTAAAATTTTTAAAGCTTTGCTATAAGATTTCATCTTTATATTATATAAGCAAAAACAAAAAGTTAAATGGATTTAGAAATAATAAATATTGCATCTGATACTGATAATAACAGAGATATCAAAAATCATACTCACTTTTCGAAACTTAAGAATTCATTATGTGGAGACGAAATCCAGATTAAATTGATAATTAAAGAAAATAAAATTGTTGATTTTGGATATCAAGGTCAGTCATGTATTTACTGTCAAGCATCTGTAAGTTTGCTTTCAAAAATTTCAATAAATAGCAATGTAAAAAAAATTGATAAATTATGTGACGATGCAAAATATTTTTTCAGTGGAAATTTAAAAATCATTGATAGTAAATGGAAATTTTTAAAAAAATTATTTAAAAAAAAAAACTTATCTAGAAAAAATTGTATATTATTACCTTTCAAAACATTAAAAAAGATAGTATCAAACTTAAACAATGGGTAATTATAAACAATCAATTTTAGCAGGAATTTTCTCTGTTATTACTATTGGAATATTGACTTTCTTAACTTATAAGACTGAATTTGGAATTTTTTTATTAGCCTCTTTCGGCTCTTCAATGGTTTTGCTTTATGGTTACCCTGAGAGCCCTTTTGCTCAGCCCAAGAATGTTTTTTTTGGTCATTTAGTAACTTCAATAGTCGGTTTGATTGTTTTGCATTTTATTCCACTACCACTTTATATTAATATTCCCTTGGCAGTTGGTTTTGGTGTTGGATTAATGATTTTATTAAATGTAACTCATCCACCTGCAGGAGGAAACCCAATTATAGTTATTATTGGTAGCGTATCATTTGATTATTTATTAAGTCCAGTAATCACAGGATCAATAATAATTATTATTTTTGCGATAATAATTAATCGATTTATTTTAAAAAAACCTTACCCGAGCCAAAAATAATTCATTTGCTAGGGCCCTTAAAATAATGTTAGATGCTCTAAATAAATATTTAATAATACAGGAGAATAAATGAAGATATTATGTGTTTTATATGATGATCCAAAAGGTGGAATGCCAAAATCATATGCTCTTTCAGAATTACCAAAAATAGAAAAATATCCAGATGGAATGACGTTACCTTCTCCAAAAGGTAGGGACTATACTCCTGGGCAATTGTTAGGATGTGTTTCTGGTGAACTTGGATTAAGAAAATTTTTAGAGAGTAATGGGCATGAACTAGTTGTGACCAATAGTAAAGATGGAGATGGTTGTGAGGCTGACAAACATATTGTTGATGCTGATATTGTAATATCTCAACCATTCTTTCCCTATTATTTGACAAAAGAGAGAATTGCAAAAGCTAAAAATTTAAAAATGGCAATCACAGCAGGTATTGGTTCAGACCATGTAGATTTACAAGCTGCAATGGATAATAAAATTGATGTTGTGGAGGTCACATATTGTAATTCTAGATCTGTAGCTGAACACATTGTTATGATGATTGTTTCGATGGTTAGAGATTACCATAATCAACATAAAATTGTTAATGAAGGTGGGTGGAATATTGCTGACGCAGTTCAAAGATCTTATGATGTTGAAGGCATGCATATTGGAACTGTTGCTGCTGGTAGAATTGGCTTAGATGCGCTAAGAAAAATGAAACCATTCGACGTTCATTTACACTATTTTGATAGACACAAACTTCCTGAGTCTGTTGAAAAAGAACTTAATCTTACATTCCATGAGTCTGTTGAGTCAATGGTTAAAGTCTGTGATGTAGTGACTATTAATTGTCCTCTTCACCCTGAAACAGAAAATCTTTTTGATGATGCAATGATAAGTAAAATGAAAAAAGGAGCTTACATTGTTAACACTGCGAGAGGAAAAATCTGTAATCGTGAAGCAATTGCCAAAGCTTTAAAAAGTGGTCAATTAAGTGGCTATGCTGGTGATGTTTGGTTTCCTCAACCAGCTCCTAATGATCATGTATGGAGAAGTATGCCGAATCATGGTATGACACCTCATACATCAGGGACATCTTTAACGGCCCAAGCAAGATATGCAGATGGTGTAAGAGAAATATTAGAATGTTTCTTTGAAGGAAAAGAAATTAGAAATCAATATTTAATTGTTAAGGATGGCCAGTTAGCTGGTATGGGTGCTCACTCATACAGTAAGGGTTCTGCAACTGGAGGATCAGAGGAAGCAGCTAAATATAAGAAAAAATAAATTTAATATTTTAAAAAAAGCGGTTTATATTGATATAAATCGCTTTTTTTATGAAGAAAATTAATTGGAATTTTGATAATACCTACTTTAATCTATCTAACTCATTTAAAGAAAACATAAATCCTATTCCAGTAAAAAACCCTGAGTTAATTCTGCTAAATAAAGAATTAGCAACATCACTAAATTTAGATTTTTCGAAAGTAAGTAATGATGAATTATCTAAAATTTTTTCAGGAAATTTACTACCTGAAGGAAGTAATTCAATTGCTCAAGCTTATGCAGGACATCAATTTGGTCATTTTACAATGTTAGGTGATGGTAGGGCAGTATTAATAGGAGAACATGTGTCAAAGTTAAATAAAAGATATGATGTTCAGCTTAAAGGTTCTGGAAAGACTGCATTCTCTAGAAATGGTGATGGACGTGCTGCTTTGGGTCCAATGTTAAGAGAATATATCATAAGTGAATCTATCAACTTTTTGAATATTCCTACAACGCGTAGCTTGGCTGTTGTTAAAACTGGTGAAGAGGTTGTAAGAGAAAAAAAGCACCCTGGAGCAATATTAACTCGTATTGCATCAAGTCATATTAGAGTCGGAACATTTCAATATATCCTAGCTAGACAAAAAAAGAGTGAGTTAGAAATTTTACAAAATTATGTTATAAAGAGACATTATCCAAGCATTCAGAGCTCAAAAAATAAATCATTAAAACTTCTAGAAATTATTTTAGATAAACAAATTGATCTTGTAGTCAATTGGATGAGGGTCGGATTTATTCATGGTGTTATGAATACTGACAATATGAGTATATCAGGAGAAACTATTGATTATGGTCCTTGTGCATTTATGGATACTTATGATCCTAAAACTGTATTTAGCTCTATTGACCATTTGGGAAGATATGCTTACTGCAATCAACCAATGATTACAAAATGGAATCTTTCAAGATTCGCTGAGTGCTTAATTCCACTGATTAATAAAAATCAAGATGAGTCTATCAAACTAGCGACAGAGGTTATTAATACTTTTGAAAAAAAGTATGAGGAAAAATGGCTTAAAATGATGAGGGAAAAATTAGGTTTGTTTGGTGAAGAATCTAACGATAAGTTTTTAATTTTAGACTTACTAACCTGGATGCATCAAAAAAAAGTAGATTTTACAAACACTTTTTGTCATTTGATGAATTATAAAATTCAGGATGAAAAAAAATTCGAAGATAATGATTTCTTGAATTGGAAGAAAAGATGGAAAGAAAGGACATTAAATAACAATAAACAGAATGAAAAAAGTATAGATTTAATGAAAAAAAGAAATCCAGTTGTAATACCAAGAAATCATAAAGTTGAAGAAGCATTATTTGAAGCAAATCAAAATAATCTTGAGCCATTTAAAAAGCTTTTAAAAGTTTTAAAAGATCCTTACAATAAAAAAGATGATATTTCTGACTTTCAATCTCCTTCTAAAACGAACGTAAAATATCAAACTTTTTGTGGAACTTAATTTTTAACAACTAAAAAGTTTTGACTAATAAATTTTTTAGATAAATTTAAATGTATTTTGAAAATAAAAAACATTAAATATAAATCTAAAGTATGTTTTAAAATTACCATAAAAGGTTTAAATTCCTCAAGAATATTGTTTTGATAAAAATAAATCAAAAATGTTGTGATAAAAAATTTAAAAGTTAACAAATAGAAGTAAAAATTGATAACCTTATTAGACTGATTCTTGTGTAACAATATTGCTGGTAATAGTCCTAAAAAAAATATTTCTCTGTAAACAAAGTTAGAAAATACAATATAATTAAATAAAATTACAGTAGATGACAAAAAATAAAAATTATTCTCAAATATATATTTCTCTTTAAAATTAAAGTCTTGGAAAATTGTATTTATTCTTGATGAGTAAAAATGATTAATGAAAAATATTGGTAGAATTACAAAAATTACAACATAAACATATTTTAACCAATTATAGTTATTACCATTAAAATTAACATCTAAAATTTTTAAGAATTTAAATAATCCTAATATTGAAAATTCATATAGTCCATAACCATACCCAGTGAATTGTTCTTGATTATCAAAAATTTTTAATAAACTTTCGATTTGAAAAAGGGATATAATAAGGAATATTCCTAATAAATATAACAAATTTTTTATAATTTTTTTAAAGTTATTTTCAAAGAAAAATATAGTAAGGAAAACGATTGGATAAATTTTTGAGATTGAAGACAATATTATCAATAAATGATTTAAAAAAAGGTGATTATATTTTGATATAAAAAACATGAAAATAAATATCAACAAATCTATATTATTTCTCTCTATTACAAGAAGAACTGGAACACTTAAGATAAAAAATGATAATAAAATCCATTCTTTTTTATTTTTTAGATCAAAAATAGAGTAAATAAGGACATATAAAAATATTAAGCTAGTTAGTATCGGGAAGTATAAGTAATAAAATTTTGGAAAAGTCTTTATAAAAGGAATCTTTAATAGTATCTCTCCATAAACATGTTTTCTGTTCCAGTGATCACAAGGATTATTAAGATAAACGTCATAGCCTTTTTCAAGGCAATTATTAGCATTAAGTATCACTGTCCAATCAGCAAACAGACTTGCACCACCGCTTATGACCATAGGTATCAATGTTGGATAAACAAATTGCTTAAAGATTAAAAAAAAAATAATTATAGAAAAAAAAACTGTTATAACTAAACTTGCTATATTCCTAGTCACTTTGTATTATAAAACATAAGGCTCAGGCCTAGCCCTTTTTCCTAAAACTCTCTCTACCGCCATATTTGAAATATCAATCGACTGATATTTACCTGTAGTAATTAATTCTGTAAGAGCTCTCCCAATTCCTGGTGCTTGCATTAAACCTCTGCCAGTAAATCCCGTAGCTAAATAAACATTTTCAAATTTTGGATGCTTTCCTACAACAGCGTTATTGTCTAATTTATTACAATCATAATAACCAGCCCACCCTCCTGTTAATTTAAGCTCTTCCATCGCAGGAATTCTATGAGCCAACGCCGGCCATACAAGTTCCTCAAAATCATTCCATGCTGGTTCAAGATCTTCTGCATCAAAAACCGACTTCGGAGATCCTGCTAAATATTCATTTCCCTCTGGCCGCCAATAAACACCTGTTGTCAAATCCCCAGTCAAAGGCATTTCCGGAATATGTTTCGGACATTTCACTCTGAACACAGTATGTTTTTGGGGTTCGACTGGTATGTCTTCTAAAAGTTCTTTTGTCCAACACCCAGCAGCTGAAATAATAGTGTTAGCTTTTATTTCTGAGAGAGATTTTATATTGCCTTTGATAAACTCAGCACCGAGTTCTGTAGCCTTGCTTTTTAATGCGCTATGAAACATAAAAGGGTCAATCCAACCTTCACTTTGATTGTCAGTAAATGTTGCTGTTTCTATTCCTTGATTGTTAATGTAAGGAAAAAACTTTGTTAATTCTGATCCTTTTATATTTTTTGTTTCAGCCTCACATGCTTTATGATTTTCTAGAGCTTTATATTGTTCATCAGCATGTTCCGGTCCAAACATCAATAAATAACCATTAGTAACCATGCTGGCAGTTGGTTTGGGATTTTTTTTTGTTTTTAGTAATTCAGGTATTTGAAAAATAAAATCTCTTGCAAACTTTCCTAACAATATATTTTCTTTTTGAAAAAATTGCCTTCTAAAACCTCCCAATGATAATGGGAAAGATGCAGTTTTGTAAGTTGGGTCTCTTTCAATTACTTTTACTTTTCTACCCTCTTTGGATAAAAAATAAGCAGTTGCAACTCCAATGATTCCACCACCAACTATAACAACATCATTCATTTAATTTAATATATACAAGTTTAAATTCAGAAATAGTGCATAGCAGCACCAAAGTAAATAGGGAATCATGAGGTAATAACTTACTAAATTAACTCGTTTAAACCTTATGATAAGAACGATTATTAAGAATATTAGTATCATCAAGACAATCATCGCTAAAAAAATTTGGTGCAGCCCAAAAAAAACAATACTCCAAGTTGTATTAAAAACGATATGAATAAAATATATATAAATAGTATTAATATCTCGATTTTTAGAATGCCAAAAAATCCATATGGCTAATGTCATCATAAAGTACAATGTTGTCCAAACGGGTGCAAATATCCAATCTGGTGGATTATAATTTGATTTGATAAGTTGTGAATACCATGGCTCTTTATAACTAAAAGTCACTAAACTCCCAATAAATGAGGCAGAGAAAGTTATAATTAAAAAAAGAATGAACGATAAAAATTTATTTTTTAACATATTAGTATTATACATCTTTATAAGATGAATAAAAAAACAATTTGGATTACAGGTGGAAGTACGGGTATAGGTAAGGCTCTAGCAATAAAATTTGCTAATGAGGGGTGGAATGTAGCTATATCGGCAAGGCGTGAAAATTTACTTAAAGAAATTTCAAATCAATACGAGAATATTCATTCTTACCCATTAGATGTAACTGATAGATCTAAATGTAAAGAAGTTTTTAATGAGATCAAAGAAAAATTTAACAATATAGAAATTTGTTTTTTTTCTACTGGAACATGGAATCCTAAAAAAGAGAGGGAAATTGATATTGAACAAATTGAGGATGTTTTTAAAATAAATTTTTTTGGCACTCTAAATACCATCAAAGCTGTTGAAGATTACTTTAGAAATAAAAAAAATGGAATAATTACAATAGTGTCTTCCGTTGCAGGTTATAGAGGTTTACCAAATTCAACAGGTTATGGTCCGTCTAAATCTGCTCTTAATAATCTTGCAGAAAGTTTATATTTTGATTTTAAAAGATCAAATGTAAGGGTTTGCCTAGTTTCCCCTGGTTTTATAAAAACACCGATGACTGATAAAAATGATTTTAAAATGCCTTTTTTAAAAACGCCTGAATATGCTGCAGAAAAAATTTACAATGGATTAGTAAATAAAAAAATATTTGAAATTCATTTCCCAAAATCATTAACAATTATTCTTAAAATTCTAAGCTTAATCCCTAATAGATTGTACTTCTTCCTTGTAGGAAAACTTACAAAATATCAGAAAAAAAATTAATAAGTTTTTATCTTATTAAATTTAGATCGTTTTAAATTTTTTGTTGAGAACAAACATCTTTGATAACCGGTATATTTGCACAATCACCACATTTTGTTTGTTGAACAATACATCCGCTATCAAGAACTTTTACATCCACAACTCTATCACACTTAGAGCAAATAGAAGTAATTGTAAGTCCGCACTTTTTACAATTATAGTTTTGAGTATTCATAATTAAATATTATTTTTTAAAAAAATTATTACAATAAAATTGTTAGCTAATGATAATCAATATCAATCTTTTTATGATAATGATTATCATTAGCTTTAAAAAACCAATGTATAAGAATTATTCTTTTACAAACACTACAGTTAATTCTGCAACCTTAAAACCGAACTTCGTCATTGTTGCTCTATTTATAGCAACACGGTCATCTTGTTTAAAAATCCAATCATCAAAGGTGATCTTTAAATTTTTTCCTTTAACAGGTACAAGTAAAACGTACTCAAATTTAAAAGCAGGACCATATGAATATCCTTTAGCTTTTCCAA
>MDTD01162103.1_pt1 | contig 10647 bp, 11 predicted proteins | sample 811221 | NCBI WGS metagenome assembly MDTD01 (sample SAMN05326646, study PRJNA326480) | marine metagenome | isolation source: seawater | place: Pacific Ocean: South West | collected 2011
TTCTTGGATTACATTCAATTCTGTTCGAAACGCCGCAAAGCGACCTTGAAACTTCATATTGTGCTCGTTTTGTAGGCTTGGGGAGTGCTTCTCCTGGTACTCAAGCAGTCCCTTTTCTGTGTAGGCAGTATACATGATGGCATAGGTCTTCCCCCCCTGCTCCTCTGCACCAACAAGACGGCAAAGTTTGCACTCTTTAAAATACCCTGTTCGAATGACGTCGGGAATATGAGTGTCGCGAATCCATGACAACCATTCTGTTTCGCTCGAAGCATCAATACTAATCGTCACATTGTATAAAATCATATTCAAAAGTAATTGAATTTGTATTCATTCTAATTAAATCTTGTCTTTTCGTTTGTTCTCAGGTAAAAAAACCATATTTTTGAGTGAATTCTAAACTGATTTTTATGAAAAAAATGCTACTTTATTTTTGTGCTATCTTTCTTTTTTCTGCACAAGTTAACGCCCAGAGTTGCACTCCGGGAACCAATTTTGCTGATTCCTCTTATGGAATATGGCCAGACACAACGACAAATTTTCCTCCTGCAATGGTGAATGAACCTTATTCTGAAGATCTTAATTTTAAGGTGCCTTCAGAGGTTTCTGCAGACATTACCGGTGGGGACCCCGCTCTTGATGCCTTCATCGGATCGCCTATTCAAAGCTTTTCAGTTTCGTCTGTAGATGGACTGCCAAGCGGATACGATTATGCCTGTAACACAGCGACGTGTGAATATCTTGGGGGTGAAAATGGGTGTGCCAATGTATACGGAACGACCGCGGATCCGGGCGTTTATGACGTATCCATTACAGTTGAAGGGGTGATCTTGGTGGTGCTTTTCCCAGGTTTACCTGAGACTCCGGTTACGCAACCGCTTACTTTTGGTGGATATCGAATTGAGGTTGGATCAGCTGGAACAATTGAAAACATAATTGCTCCAATTACCGTTGCTCCAAATCCCGCTAACGATGTTATCTCGGTTCATGGAATCACGGCATCCATGGAGGCGTCCGAGGTTTCGATTTTAAATTTAGAGGGCAAGGTGGTCAAATACCGAAATTTAGAATTGTCCAATGACTTCAACTTCAACTTAGAAGATATTCAGAGTGGAATTTACTTTGTAAAAGTAGCTCACAAATTTGGAACAGAAACCATTAAGTTTATCAAGGAATAAATAGGTTAAATAAAGATTATTGCAAGGGGACCGAGGTCCCCTTTTTTATTTGTAGAAATTCATCTCATCCACATATTTAAATACTGTTTCAGTAAGTAAATAACGAACATCTTTTTTACTTTTAATGGCTTTTCTGATAAAGCTAGAAGACACCTTCATTACCGGAGCCTCATTGCAAAAAACTATTCTTTTTTCTGTCTTCAGTGCTTGTGCTCGGTCAATGTCATAACCATCTTGATCCAACTTTTCCTGTGGCGTTAAAACCCTAGGATAAACGTAGATATTATGCTTTTTAAGAATAATTTCATGGTTGAACCACTTGTGAAAAGTGCGCAAATTGTCCTCTCCCATAATTAAGGAAAACTCATGTTCTGGGTGCTTTTCCATTAGGTGCACAAGTGTGTGAGAAGTATAGTTGGGCTTAGACATGCCAAATTCAATATCGCAGGCCTTTAGTTTGTTGTTATCATAAACTGCCTCACGAACAAGTGCTAACCTGTGACTATCTTTTAATAGTGTGTGTTTTAATTTTAATGGGTTTTGTGGTGTAACCACAAGCCACACTTCGTCAAGGTCAGTATGATCAGCCATATAATTGGCAATAATCATGTGTCCTACATGGATAGGATTGAAGGTCCCAAAATACAATCCCACTTTCATGTTTTTATGAATTTTTCAACCAATACTCTCGCCTCACCAATTGCCTTTTCCAAATTGTCATTTTCAATCACAATATCGAAGGCATTAGATTGACTCATCTCTAATGCTGCTTTTGATATCCTTTGCATTATTTTCTCCTCTGTCTCTGTCTTTCTACTCCTCAATCTATTTTCAAGCTCCTCTATACTTGGGGGCATTATAAATATGGATAGCGCCGCTTCTTTAAGCTTCTTTTTAATTGTAATTCCTCCTTCAACATCAACATCGAAAACGACAGTTTTTGATTCTGACCAAATTCGTATTAATTCTGAATTTAGGGTTCCGTAGTAGTGATCCGTGTATACCTCTTCCCATTCTAAAAAATCGTCTTTTTTGATTCGCTCCCTGAAGCCCTCAACACCAATAAAAAAGTAGTCTTTTCCATTGATCTCGTTAGGTCGAGGTTCTCGACTACAAGCTGAGATGGAAAAAGACAAAGCAGAAATGCTTTTAAGCAAAGATCTAACAATAGTAGTTTTACCTGCTCCAGAAGGAGCCGAAAATATAATCACCTTTCCGTCTATTTCGTTTTTCTGATTCAAAACATCAAAGCGTATTTAAAACTTGTTCTTTAATCTTTTCTAAATTGTCTTTCATTAAAACAACTCTTCGTTGCATTTCAGAATGATTGCACTTACTTCCAATGGTATTGATTTCTCGGCCCATTTCTTGAGCGATGAATCCCAGTTTTTTTCCCGAATTCGCAATGTCTAGTGTCTCCTCGAAATAAATCAAGTGGTTTGAAAGCCTCATCTTTTCTTCAGAGATGTCTAACTTTTCAATATAAAAAATCAGCTCCTGCTCAAACCTGTTATTGTCTACTTTTTCACTATCAAATTCACTTAGCCCCTTTATAAGCCTTTCTCTTGTAGCTTCAATTCTCTCTTCTTCAAATGGAATAATTTCTTTCATGAGCGAGCGAATTTCATTGATCCGAATTAAAAAATCACTTCGCAAATCCCGCCCCTCTTTTTTTCTAAAAGAATTGACCATTTTACATGCTTCCTTTACTAAAGATAATATGGCATCAATTTCTTTTTGGTCAATTTCATTAACCTCATTATTTAATACCTCTGGCATTTTTAACACTAAGCCAAGATAGTCAGAGGGCTTTTCACCCCAACTCTCATTCAAGGATTTAAACTCTTTATAATAACGCGAAGCCAAATCCCGATTGATCAGGCCTGATTTTTCGGTCTTTTCGCTTTCAATGTAGATTGAGAATTCTATTTTGCCCCGATGCAATTCATTCGAAACCGTTTTTCTTAGAAGAGGTTCTATTACCTTATAAACCGGTGGTATTTTCATACCCAAGTCGAGGCCCTTGCTGTTTAAAGCTCTAATCTCTACTGATACTTTTCTGGATTCGAAAATAGCACTACTCTTCCCAAACCCAGTCATTGATTGCAACATGTCGTAAGTCTTGTTTAAACAAAAGTATGAAAATTGATTCAGCTACTCTATAAGTAGGTCTGCATCAATACCATCATTTTGGTCCTTTATAAACAATGCGATCTCCGAAATAATTTCATTTTTCTGATCACTTGCCTCTTTCCTTTCGAGATGATACTCCTTTAAAAAAAGCTGTGCTTCAAGCAAATCGTGCTCCTGAAAAGGGCCTGTCATGTTCTCTATTGCCGTGAGGCATTCAATAGACTGAATCAAGTCTCCCGCTACCGCTATGGATACAAAATCAGAAATATAAGCACTGTAGTCTAACTTACTGCGCCAAATTGAATTGAGGATTTCTGTGCGTATGTCTTTATATTTTCCATCATGAACAAAGCCCATAATAATACCACAAGCATCTTTGTCTTGTATATTCGATAACAACTCTCCAATTCTTCTATGAAGTCCAGAATCTTTTGAGTTCATCAGTAAATCTAATAAGGGTTTTATAATTCCAACATGTCCCTTTGAGGAAATGACCCTGATCCCCTGGTCCATTCTTTTTTGATCTCCTGAACTCAAATTTAATATTGCGTTCTGCAAGGATTTACTGATGTTTTTTTTTGCCATTTTGATTTATTAGGGTGCAAATTTATGAATCTCGTCCTAAATCGAGACATAAACAACCAATTTATCAACTTTATGAAGGGAGCCATGTTCAAAAATAAACGGCTCTTTTAATCAAGAAATACAATTAAATATGAAATTTGTTAAAAGCCCAATGATTATGAAATATTTTAAGCTCTGTAGCCTCTGTTTAACCTTTTTGATTTTTGCCTCTTCTTGTGTACCGTCAAAAAAGTATAATGAACTTTTGGAAAAAGAAAAAACATGTTCGGAAGAACTTGCAAAGTATAAAAAAATGAGCCTTGATTATGAAAGCCTCTCCAAAGAATTGGAAATGAAATTTGATCTGACCAATAAAGAATTGATGGCGATTAAAAAAGATACCGCTCTTTTAGGGGAAAGTTTTAGACTGCTAAACCGAGAATATAATATCATAAAAAGACAATCTGCAGAATTGGAAAACTCGTTCAAGAATCTGAAAAACCTAAGCGCTAAAGAAACTGCTGCTTTACAAGCCGAATTAAAAGTCAAAAACTTAGATCTTCAAGAAAAAGAAGACATGCTTCTGGGCCTTGAAGAAGAACTTAAAGAAAAAGAAATCTTACTTTCAGAGAGAGAGAAAAGGGTCAATGAGTTAGAGGAAATGCTTAGAAAAAAAGAAGACGGTATCCGTTTTCTGAAAGAACGTGTGGCAAAGGCTTTAAAAGGATTTGAGGGTCAAGGACTCACCATAGAACAAAAAAATGGCCGAATCTATGTAAGCCTTGAAGAGAAGCTATTGTTTAGCTCTGGAAGCACAACTGTGCAGGAAGATGGTGTTAATGCACTGATTCAGCTGAGCCAGGTTTTAGAAACAGAAAAAGACCTTGAAATTATTGTAGAAGGACACACTGACTCGGACAAATTAAAAAGAACTACTTCTCCAAAAAACAATTGGGAGCTTTCGGTACTGAGGTCAACGGCCGTAGTAGAAATTATTCTTGCAAATTCGCAAGTAGATCCAACTCAATTGATGGCTGCCGGAAGAGGAGAGTTTTTCCCTATATCAGATACTGAAAAAGCAAAAAACAGAAGAATTGAGATCATCATTTCTCCCAATCTCAACGAGCTGTATGAGATCATTTCTAATGAATAGTATCATAAGTAAACCAATTCAAAAACTACTTTCTAATATTCGATCCTTATTCGAATCACCCAAAATAAGCCGAAAATCTTTTATTGTTCTCATAATTGGGGCTCTTTCCTTAGTGTTTATTCGGTACCTCACTCCTTTTCGTGAATTCATAGGGCTTCTTGATCTTCTTCACCTGACCTCTTCGGCTGAGCAATTGTTAACCTTTCGCAACGAAGCTCAAGACCAACAGCTATTTGACTTGATCTATTGGACGCTCTGCAGAATTCTGTTCTACTTAATCATTCCTCTTATGGTAATTAAGTTTATACTCAAAAAACCAGGTTCAGAATTTGGCTGGAGAAAATCAAACAGCTTTAGAAAAGACCTCAAAATATTCTTAGGTTTCTTTTGCTTTATGCTCCCACTTGTTTATTTCGTATCCACGCAAGATTCTTTTTTGATGAAATATCCTTTCTACAGACCTGCGGATGTTTCAGATATCTGGCCCAACCTTGTCATTTGGGAGCTTTTTTACTTTTTGCAGTTTGTTTCACTCGAGTTTTTCTTCAGGGGATTTATGGTACATGGACTGAAAGAAGACGTGGGAGATTACAGTGTCTTATTTATGGTTATCCCGTACTGCATGATTCATTTTCAAAAACCTTTTTTAGAAACTATTGGTGCAATTTTCGCAGGACTGATTCTAGGTTACCTAAGCCTCAGAAAGGGGTCTATATTTACAGGAATTGCGTTACATTTTGGCGTTGCTATCACTATGGATATTTTGGCTTTATACCATCTCGGCTATCTGTAAAGTATTACTCAAGAACCGTTACATGTCCTGTATATACCTCCCGATCAAAACGATCCTCGGGAACATAAGACAGCTTCCAAACATAGGTGCCAGTTTGTACTTTTTGGCCCCTAAATGTCCCATCCCATTCAAAGTTAAGGTCTTTAGAGGTATAGACAAGCTGTCCCCATCGATTGAATATTTCTATTTCTATGTCCTTAACACCAACGAAGCTTCCTGCAAAAACCTCATTGAAACGATCCCCATTTGGTATAAAAGCATTTGGTATATAGATGTAGAACTCTCTGAAAATCTGGACAGGGATTGTGGTACTGTCTACACACCCCTTTGAATCAGCTGCAACTAGAGTGACCTGATAGATACCGGGAGCATCGTAGGTATGGGTGGCATGCACCTGCTCGGAATAACCGCCGTCACCAAAAAACCATTGGTATGAGTAACCATTTGTTGTGAGGTTTTGAAAAGAAACGGGGAGGTTTTCGGTTACAGGATCACTAATAATAGTAAAATTGGCAACTGGTTTTACCACGACTACCTGTATGGAGGCGTATACACTATACGTTCCGCAATCATCAGAAACCTCAACCTGATAATTTGATGTAGAGAAGGGGCTTACCCAAACCTGATTTGATGTTTCACCGTTATGAGGCCAATAATATGAATAGGACCCTAATCCTCCAGATGCCTGTGCTGAGATTAAGGTAGACTCACCTGGACACAAATAAACAGTTGGAGTCGTTGTGACCTCTAGTGGTGGACTTGTAACTTCATAGAAAATAGTATCTGTTGCAAAGGTTCCACATTCATCAGTTATACTAATCACAAAAAACGTAGTGGACATTGGAGAAATAAAAACTGAATCCAAAGTGGAAAGTGGTTCTCCCGCCTGGTTTGTCCATGTGTATTGGTAATTCCCTGTTCCCCCCTGAGCTACTGTATTGAGGTACTGTCCTATATTTGGACATTCAACCACAATATCTGGAGTAGTAGATAGGGTAATGGGTTCATATTCAGGAACAGTAACCACAACGGTATCATACGCTGTTTGATTTAAACAATTGTCTGTAACCTCTACATAATATTCTCCGGTTGATGATGGAGATATACTAATGCTATTCTGTGTGGAATTATCGCTCCATAAATAGTTGTATGGTGGCACCCCTCCTGATGCTGTGGCGGTTAAAACAATATTCTCTCCCGGACAGCCAACTTCAGGATTGTTTATTTCAATAGCAACCTCCTCAAGGTCCTGAATAAAAAGCTCTATTGTGACAGGTGTAATATTCCCACAAGGGTCAGACAAAGGAAAATCTAACAAAATATTTTCTTGGCCCTCTGTCAATCCATCAAGTATGACCTCAATGGTAAACGAAACCTGGGACTGACCAGGGTTAAAGGTAATAGAAGGAGGAACGCCAGTATAATCAGAGCCTGAGGTTGCAGAACCAGAAAGCTCGATAGGAACGGTAAGTGGATTGCTCAAATTACCCTCTCGTTGTAAAGTGATTTCAGCAGTAACGCATCCTTCAGCCATCCAATTGTCTTCAGCATAAACCTCAGCTGAAAGCTCGTATGAAATGTCAACAGGTGTTAGAGAGGTTAAGCTGTTTGCCTCTAAAAAAATCCCCGAATCCCACTCACCATCACCTACATCAGCAATAGCAATAACGAGATGATAGGTCTGTCCACATTGGACCTGAGATACAGCTTCTAAAACATTAGTAAATCCATCGTATTGAATATAAAAGGCATCAGTGCTGTATGGGCTCATAGTTCCATCACCATTAGAGTTGTAGTACTGAGAGTTTGTGGCTTGATTTACATTATTAATGGAAACAACACCACCACCATTTGGAAGTTGGGCAATATTCTGTATTCCTGTGATGCCCGGTCCAGAAATAAAGAAACCAAAAACATCATTGAAGGTAGAACTATTGGGAGGTGCAAATTCCGGGTACTCATCGGAACCAAAAACATATTTGAACCGCACCGTATCCGAATATGGAATAAAATCAAATTCCAAAATCGCCGCATTATAGGTTTGTGTGCCCCCGATAAGGCCAGACAGAAGAGCTGATCCTCCAAGGTTGTTATCCAATCCTGCACCCGCCTGATTGTTGGGCCCTTGAGGTCCGCTTCCATTGTCTATAACGGTCCCGGTTGTGAGAATAATTCCTTCATCTATTCCAAGACTAGTATTGGAGGCTTGAAAAGAACCTATAGCAGAAGGGCTTCCGTTGTATAATACATTTGAAACGGTAACTCCTTGACCAAGAAGAATGTTTTGAACAAGTGCGTTTGGGGCCATTGCAGTACCCGTTACCAATTGAGAATAACCACTCCCAAAAGAAAATAAAAAGACGATATAGAGTAAGTTTTTACCCAATTTAATTATATACTTTGTATATAATAACGTGAAAACAGAAAATTCGTTGTATTTATTGGCCTTTATTTTTAATCTTGAAAAAACAAGGACTTAAAAGTTACCCAGCTCAAAAAAGGGAAAAAATGCATGGGCATAGAATAACCGGCTACAATATATTGGACTTCTTCATGGAGTCCATAGACGGTAAAAATAGCAAAAGAGGTGAAAATAGAAACCGAAGAAAAGAAAAAATAGAAAAGAAAAGGACCTGACTTTGGCAGGTAATTCTTTAACGTAAAATAGCCTGCGGCAGCAACAAAACAAGCAAGAGTTGGAGCCAAAATCAAATGCCACACGGGAATGGCCTCTCTTAAAGATTCCAATTGCTCCCCTTCAATTTTCCAGGCACTTTCATAAGCAAAGGAATAGAGTATGGTAACGAGGGCGCCAAAAACACCTGCACTTAGAGGAAAATATAGGTATTTCTTTAGCATGTTTTTTATTTTTTTACCGCAATTCCAGCAATAATTTTAATGTTTCTCGACACCTTACTGTCTGGCCCTAATTTAAAGTCCATTCGGTTTACTGAAAATTCCGCCTTGTAAATGGTCTTTTCTTCTGATACCTTCATTGAAATTGGAATCGAAACCTTTTTGGTGACACCATGAAGAGTCAAAGAGCCATCGGCAAAAATGCCTTTTTCAGATTTGTATACGCGAGACGAAACAAAATCGATCGTTGGATATTTTTCAGCATGGAACCACTCGGAACTTTTAGCATGTTTATTTTGAATACCATTTCCTGTATTAATAGACCCTACATTTATTTTCAAATTAAAGGACAGCTCTAATTCCGTTGGGTCTTCATCCGCCACCTTAATATTTGCCGCTATATCCGATATATTAGACTCTACCGTGCCACTCATTTCCTTAAAAACACCAGTTGCGTCTTTACTGTAAAAGGCGATTTTATAACTATCTACTTCGCTTTTTTCTTGGGCCTTTAATGCAAATCCTACAAAAAACGTTAATGCGATTATTCCTAGTTTTTTCATTTTTCTACTTTTTTATTATTTCAATATCGGCGTGCAATTGTACCTCCGGTGCAACTGAGGAGAGATCTAGACCTACACCATGATCCATTCTGTTAACTATGGCGGTGAAATAAAGCCCTGCTATTTCTTTTCCTCGAGACTGCGTGGTCCCTATATGTTTCATTTGAACCTCAATTTCCTTTGAAACACCGTGCATTGTAAACACGCCTATTAAGGCATACATATTTTCGCTTGTTTGAGTAACACTATTTGTCTTAAATGTAATATTGGGGTATTGCTCGGTCTCAAAGTACTCACGTAGATGATTATCCCTTGACGAATTCGCTGTATTGATTGAGGCCGCATCAATGGTTAGTTCAATTTCTGCATCCGAAAACCCATCAGCCTTGGTTTTGATAGAAAGGTCAAAATCTCTAAACTCTCCTACAGTGTATGCCACCCCTTTATGAAGGGCCTTAAATCCCATGTTCGAGTGAGTAACATCAGCTGACCAAGAGCTTTTTTGAGCAAAAGAAATTCCCTCAACACAAATTGTAGATATAAATAAAGTGGCTGCAATAATAATTTTATCAATTTTCATTTTATTGATGTTTGTTTTTCTATTTTGATGTTTCTAAGTTAATAATCTTATTTCAGTTCATATCACATAAAAATTTTAATCTTCGACTGTCTATTCTAGATCGCCTTAGTTCATGAATCATGCCAACATTTGTTAAAATTTTGTTAACGCTTGTAATGAATTAAAAAAGGATGCGTTATGATATTAACAAGTCGGCAAACGACAAGTTGTTTTCATATTTAGTAGTTTAGGTTAGAAAAGGGGGGGAGCCCCCTTTTTTTATTGGCAATTGTCTACAATGTTGTTTTGGTTTTCTAAATTTGTTACTGAACATACCTATTAGAATGAACCAAGTCCATAAAAAGCAACTTCAAATTTTCAATAGTCTTTCCAAAAAAAAGGAGATCTTTACACCTATTCACAATGATTTTGTTGGAATGTATGTTTGTGGACCGACTCTATACAGTGAGCCCCACATGGGTAATATGAGAACTTTTATCAATTTTGATCTTATTTATCGTTATCTTCTCTACCTTGATTATCGTGTTAAATATGTCAGAAATATAACAGATGCAGGTCACATCACTAATAGTGCGGGAGAACAAGAAGACAGCATCGGAAAGGCGGCTAAACTAGCAGAGGTTCAGCCTCTGGAAATTGTATATAAATACAATCTTCGTTTTCAAGATTTGAATCGACTGTATAATCTTCTGCCGCCTTCTATTGAGCCTACTGCGACAGGACATATTCAAGAACAAATTGAAATTATTGAAGAAATCATTGAGAACGGATTTGCATATCAAGTGAATGGCTCTGTTTATTTCGATGTTCAATCCTACTCTAAAAAA
>MDTD01086511.1_pt1 | contig 10646 bp, 9 predicted proteins | sample 811221 | NCBI WGS metagenome assembly MDTD01 (sample SAMN05326646, study PRJNA326480) | marine metagenome | isolation source: seawater | place: Pacific Ocean: South West | collected 2011
CGTTGGTAATATTAAAGTTACCCGCCAATACAAGGTTACGGCTCATCCAGTTATTACGCCTGTAAAAAGGGTGGCATAAATCATCGGTATTGCGCGAGTAGGTTCCATAACGCAAATGCCCAAGCAATAATTCTCCTATGTAGGGTGTGTTAATTTTTAGGTAGTTAACATCATCTTTTTGCTCTGGGGTAAGGGCTTTGTAGTGCCCTGTAACATGACCAATGGTATCGGCCAAATAATTTTTTGAAGCTGTACGGTAGCGGTGTATATATTGATGACCTTCGGGTATATCAATTTTAATACTAGCTACGCCTGCTCCGTTTTGCCCTCTGTTTTTTTGCTTAATCATAAGCATAGAGAGTTTTTCAAGTCCGTATGCAGCTGTACCGTACTTTTGTTTGTAATACTCCAAAGGCTTTAATAGCCTTATGAAGGCTACCCCGCACTCGTGTTTTATATCGTCAGTCATGGTGTTGAAGAAGCGCCAAATATACTACTTTTAAAACGGGTAAAAAGTAATACACCTGCTTTAGTTTGGGTTTTGTATTAGCTTTGTGTACAGGTATTATGCCAATTTATGGGTAACGAAGAAACATACAAAGTAGCAATTATAAACGGCCCCAACCTAAATCTTTTAGGGCAACGTGAGACTAGCGTTTACGGCTCAGAATCGTTTGAAGACTATTTAGAAAAACTACGCGATAAACACAGCCATACTGACATAGAATATTTTCAAAGTAATAGCGAAGGTGAAATAATTGACAAACTGCACCAATTTGGGCAAAACTGTAAAGGTATAATTTTAAACCCAGGGGGCTATGCCCATACATCGGTAGCTATTGCCGATGCTATTGCTGCAATAAATACCCCTGTTATAGAGGTGCATATAAGCAATGTATATGCCCGCGAAGAATACAGACAGACAATGATAACAGCATCGAAATGTGCGGGAATTATTACAGGAATGGGGCTAAACGGCTATCGCCTTGCCTTGCATTATTTGTTGCGCTATTTGAAGAAGTAGCAAGCTAATCAGCCCACACATACCCGTCTTTTCTTGGGTTTTTATATCCTGACACTCTATTTGACAAATTTTTAAAATTTGTCAAATAGAGTGTTCAGCTTCAGCCACAGGTTTTTTATCAATAACCTCTAGGGCTACCAAAATGGCACAGAAACCCCAAAGTGGTACAGCAATTTTATCATAATCGATATAGCTGTTTAGCACCCCGTGTGCATAGTAGGTAATTAATCCCAACACAACGGCCAATGCTATGGTTCGGGTTTTCTCGTGTATACCATGATAAAACAACATCATACCTTTGTATACACTAAGCAAAAACACCACCAGCCAACTAATCATACCAATAAAACCTCCTTCGGCCAAAGGCCCTAAGTATTCGCTATGGGCGTGGCCAACATCACCAAAGTTGGTGCTTATTACTGTTATATCTTTACTACGTTGGAAAGGAGCATATTGAAAAGCATAAGTACCGGGTCCCCAGCCTAAAAGAGGGCGTTCTTCAAACATTCGTATGGCGCAATTCCATCGGTTGATGCGCTCTAGGTTACTAGGGTCGTTTTTTATGTTTGATACCGATTGAAGGTGCTCGCCCAAATCGTTTCGGCGTGACGAACCTTGCTCGTTCTCGCTTAATTTTAGCAGTATAGATTTTTGAAAAGCAAATACTACCAATAGGGCTACTATTACTGAGCCGAAAATATAGCGTATAGGTATTTTAACATAAAACACTACCAAAGCCCCTAAAGCCGCCATAAGGCTAACCCATGCCGCACGAGTATATGAGTAGGTAATGGCCATTAAAAACATTATGGCCAAAAGCCCTATAAACCCACGTGTTAGTGTGCTAAAACCCATTTTTTTACCCCTAATAAAAAACACAATTAGCATTGGGGTTACCATAGCCACTGTGGCACTGTATACGCCGTGTACCCAAAAGAAAGGCTGTATCATATAAGGAAACACCTCGCGCACAAAGCCGTGCTGAAAGTGCCTTACCATTACATACATAACCACCAACACTAGGGGAATAGTAAACCACCACAAAAACCGTTCGATACGTTTATAATCAGTAAAAATTTGGTAGGCCATAAAGTAAAATACTACTATGTACCAAATGCGCGAAGCAGTATACTTTATAGAAACTAAGGGCATGCTACTGGTAAAAGAAGTAAACAGCAACCAACCTGTATTTATCAAAATAGCAATGGTAAGCGGGTGCCTCAAAAGGCTTTTATAGGCAGTTTGGCTTCCGTAGGCAAACTTTAAAATACCTATAAGCATTAGTGTAATAACAATAGGCTCGGTAGGAAGTATAAGACCAAAATTGCCCAATAAATGCCATACAGGAATAGAGAAAGGAACAAGTCCGGTAACCAAATACACCAACTTATCTGATGCAAAAAGCGCCAACAACACCATTAAAAAGGCGACAGGCAGCAACGGCACCAGATAAAAATCAAATATAACAGCTACCACATTGGCGGCTATAAACAAGCCGCTAATGATATAAAAACTTAGTATTTGCTTTTGGGTGAGCATTGTTTCCCTAAGCCTTGTCTTCGTTTAGTTGTGCGCGGAAGTAGGCAAAACGCTCAATAAGTATCATCATTAATACCGAAAGAAAAAACGCACCAAAAGTGGCCAGTAACACTATTATGCTGCGGCGCGGATATGCCTTTTGTTCGGCGGCGTATGCAGGGCTAATTTCAAATTTGTGTGGTATATACTCAACCATATCGGCATTGGCCTTGCGGAACTTCTCTTTCAAATGGTTCATTTGCTCAACCGCTTGGCTAAGCGACTCGGTAGCGCGAATAAGCGTACCCACATTGCCACCGCTTTTTGCCATTTTTTGCTGACGTGCCATCATTTGGCCTGTGCCCTCATTTTTTCCGCCCGAAAGGGCGCTCATATCAATATCTTTTCCGTTCGAAAGGTCGTTTACCTGCTGTTGCAAAGTTTCAACCTCTTTCACCTTAGCATTGTATTCGTTCTCAATAATTTCGTAGGCTTTGCTGCTCACCTGCCTTTGAATTTCGGTGCGCACGCTATCATAAATTTGCGATATACCGTTGGCAATTCTGGCCGCCATATGTGGGTCTTCATCCATCACACTAATCTCTATTGAAAGAAACTCGGTACGATTAAACTTAATGTTTGATTTTATTTTATTATCCAATTTGGTGTAGGGCATTGAACCGTTAGGGTCGATGCGATAGTGGTTCATTAAATCGAAACGTTGCACAATTCGCTCCCTTAACTGCGATGATGCTAAAATTTGCAAGGCCTGCTCGGCGTTTTCTTCCTCACCAAATTCAGAAGCATCAACATCACGTGCTGTTGCATCTTCTAATATCCCACCAGAAACTGAGTTGTTTTTTGAAGGATAAAAAATAACGTTCGACTCATACTTCGGGGTGATGAACGATGGCCCTGAAAATATAATTGAGGCCACCAAAGCCACCGCGGTTACTATTAGTATTGGCCACTTGCGGCGCAGTACAAGACGAATAATCTCTAAAGTATTAAACTGGTAATCGGTCTTTGTTTCAGACATCGGGTTAGGTATTTGCGACAAAAATAAAAATATCGTTGGTATTTAGGGCTTTCTATTCACTTGGTTTAAACGAAGCTATCAAATCTTTTATTTTTACTACACCGGTTATTAAGGCCAAAACAGCTATAAAAACCATAGCGGTAAGTACTTCCGTCTTCCACTCCCATTGTACAAGAGTTAAGACATAAAAAACACCTCCGGTAGTTGCAATAAATAAAAGTATTGAGCGAATAAACGCCGTTGAAACTGTAAAGCTAAAAAACTTGCGGCAATATACTACCGTTAGCCCTACCACCAAACTTTGTGTAATAATTGTAGCCACACACGCCCCCATAGCTTTGTATTGTGGTATTAATAGCCAGTTTAGGGCAAAATTGGCCACCAAACCCAATACCGATATAATGTTTAGTTGGCGCAAACTGCCATTGGCAGTTAGCAATGTACCAAATATATACCCCATACTAATGGGAATAAAAGCAGTAAGTACCCAAGCAAAAATTATTGCACCGTAGGGCGTATACAAGTTGGGATAAATAAGCGTGTACAAATCATCTCTATAAAACCAAGCCAGCAAGGGCACGCCAACGGCGGGCAATAGCATTATGGCAAAACTTTGTTTTACCAAAGTAGTTACATTTTGTTGCCTGTGTATCAGCCTACCAAACATGGGCAACAGCATATTGGCCATTAAAACAGCAAACATTATCAACGAATCGAGCAAGCGAAAGCCTGAGGCATATATACCCGCCTCGTTTGCCCCATCGGGAAGTAAACGCTCAATCATCACCGCATCCAGTCGGGTATAAAAACTCATTAAAGTAATAAGTATAGCATACGGGTACGATTTTTTTAAGATGCTTTTCATCACCCCAAAATCAACCTTAAACTCACTACGTTTTATAAAACGGTATAGCACAAAAAAAGATATAGTAACCCCTGCTACCAAACCCGCCACTTGTACCCATGCGAAGGTGTATATGGTAAATGTGCCGCCAAACGGATTTACCCACAACAGCAAACCACAAAGCACTATCATTACCAGCTTATCACTTACCGATAAAAAACTTTCGGTTTTAAAAAGGTGCAGTGCCGATACGTTTGAGCGCAAGTAATTATAAAACGTTATCAACCCTTGATTAAGCCCCACAATAAGCAACAAGCCCATTTGTTGCTGGTTGTAGCCCAACACCCAACCTATTAGCATTAGTGCAACCATGTACAATACAAATAAGCCGCTTTTTAGGGTAAGTATATTGGCCAAGTAGTGCGATAGTTTGCTTGGGTCGGCAGCAATAACACGGTTATTGTAGTTGTTCACCCCCACATCAGCAATTATAGCACCTATAAGGGCAAGATTAAACAAAGCAAAATAATCGCCATATACAGCGCTACCCAGCGTGTTTTGCACAGTAATATCAATACCAAACACCCAAAACAGCTTCACAAATAAGTTAAGCGAGATAAGCAGGCTAAAGTTGGATAAAAATTTTTGCTGCATGGGGTAGCGGCAAAAATACACTTATAATGTGATGAAAAATAAATTGCTCGCTGTGAACAACAAATTATTGAAACACGCTTTTGACGTGGAGTTTGGAACAATAATTGTGTTTAAAGAACCTTTTTCCTATATTCTGCAAAATAGCGTATTAGCCTCTGAATGACCAATTATATAAAAAACCTAAAAAACGATATCCCAGCTGCACTAGTTGTATTTTTAGTAGCCTTGCCATTGTGCATGGGTATAGCTCTGGCCTCAAAAGCCCACCTTATGTCGGGCATAATAGCAGGCATAGTGGGGGGTGTAGTAGTTGGCTTTTTCAGCAAATCAAGCCTCAGTGTTAGTGGCCCCGCAGCAGGTTTAACCGCAATAGTTGTTAGCTCATTAGAAGAACTTAAAAGCTTTGAAATTTTTTTAGTTGCCGTGCTTATTGCCGGAGTTTTTCAGTTAATACTTGGCTTTTTAAAAGCAGGTGCCATTGGTAATTATGTGCCATCACCTGTAATAAAGGGTATGCTGGCTGCTATTGGCATTATATTAATTTTAAAGCAAATACCCCACGCACTAGGCTATGATGCCGACTATGAAGGTGATGAAAGTTTTTCGCAACCTGATGGCAGCAATACTTTTAGTACAATATGGTTTGCCATACGCACCTTTAGACCAGCAGCAGCTATTATTACTTTAGTTTCTGTTGGCTTAATGGTAATTTGGGAGATAAAGGCTCTTAAAAAAATGACTTTCTTCCAAATAGTTCCAGGCGCTTTGGTAGCAGTAGTTGCCTCAGTAGCATTAAACCATTTTTGGTTTCCCGGCTTGGGAGAAAAATTTGCATTAGGAGGCAATCACCTAGCTAAAATACCCATTACAGGTTCGTTTTCTGCCTTCGCCGGCAATCTAGACTTTCCTGATTTCTCACAAATAGGTAATATGGCCGTTTGGAAAGTGGCTATTGTAATTGCCCTTATAGCTAGCTTAGAATCGCTACTTAGTGTTGAAGCTATTGATAAAATTGACCCTGCAAAAAGTATAACCCCAAAAAATCAAGAGCTAAAGGCACAAGGTATAGGCAATATAGTTTCTGCTCTATTGGGCGGCTTACCTGTAACAGCAGTAATAGTGCGTAGCTCGGCCAACTTAAATGCCGGCGGAAAAACAAAAGTATCGGCTATTTTGCACGGCATATTACTATTGGTGTGTGTGGTACTTATAGCACCTATACTTAACCTAATTCCTTTAGCAGCATTAGCAGGTATTTTATTTTTTGTTGGATTTAAACTTACCTCGCCCGCTATTTTCAAATCAATATCAAAAAACGGATCTTCTCAGTTTATACCCTTTTTGGTAACAATTGTAGCCATACTCTTTACCGATTTACTATACGGAATTATAATAGGTATTATGGTAGGCTTGTTCTACACCATTAAATCAAATAAAAGGCCTTTGGTTAGTTTTACTCAGCACGACAACAACTACCTTATTCGCTTTACCAAAGACATACCCTTTTTGTATGTTAAAAACGTAAAAGACTGTTTAGCCCAAATACCCGATAACGCACATGTACTTGTAGATGTTTCAAAAGCACGGTTTATAGACCCTGATGTATCTGAATTGATTGAGGATTTTATTTCGGTGGCAGACAAAAGAAATCTTAGTATAGAAGTTGTGGGTCAATTGCGCACCCAACAAGCATAAAAACAACCCGTATGAATATAATTGACAAAGTTTTTCTTCAGAACAAAGCTTGGGCAAAAGAAAAAACCGATGACGACCCAAGTTTTTTTAATACCCTTAGCGAAGGTCAGTCGCCCGATTTTTTTTGGATAGGATGTTCCGATAGTCGGGTACCCGCCAACGAAATAACCAACACCCGCTCAGGCCAAATATTTGTGCACCGCAATATTGCAAACATGGTGGTGAATACCGACATGAACTTACTTAGCGGCTTACAATATGCTGTTGAAGAATTGGGCGTAAAACACGTAATAGTTTGCGGTCATTACGGCTGCGGAGGTATAAAAGCTGCATTATCAAACAAGCACCACGGATTGATAAACAAATGGATACGAAACATTAAAGATGTTTACCGTTTTCACCGCGATGAAATAGATAGCATCGGCAGCGAAGAACTAAAAGTAAATAAACTGGTAGAGGTAAATGTGATAGAACAAGTACACAACCTATCAAAAACATCTATCATACAAAAAGCATGGAAAAATAAAAACGGCCCCGAACTACACGGCTGGGTATATCACCTAGAAGATGGGCTGCTTCGTAGTCTTGTAAACATTAAACCAGGTGAAGAAATAGATCCGATATACCGTTATGATGACACTTTTGAGTAGATAACTGGAAATTCAATACTGTTTTAATGTATCGAAGCTGGCGCGTGCGTCCGCTCGTGCCGAAAATAATAGAGCGTCCGCTCGGCAACGTGGTGCAATTGATTATTTGTTCATCTTACTCTCTCTTTGTAATAGAGGGGCGACGTAATGCACATCAGGTTCTTTTGTTTTTGGGTGAACTAAATAGAAATACACTTTGCTTCTTCTTCTCGACAGGTTAAAACCTGCCACTATTTATACCCGTTCGGGATTGCCGATAGGTATGAATAGCATCGGTTTAAAACCGATGGAAAAGAATTAAACTTAAAAAGTACTCATTCCCATTTTAAATGGGAATCTGTGTGGTTGGAAGAATAAAAAAGTATTGCCCTACGCGCGGATTCCCTCTTTCGAGAGAATTAGTTCCCGCCGCACCCAGTATTCATTGAGTTCTTGATGATTTTCTTCTCCCGAACGCATGTTTTCAATCATTTGCAGTGGATTAACATCCATCGTGTTTAACAATTACAGCCCACAATGGGGCTTAAGTACCATTGTGGGCTGTAATTTTTGACAGAATAGGTCTTCAACCCTATTTGTTGTTATTCGGCATTATCTAAAGCATCCAACTTCTCCATAATAGAAGCCAATTGGGCTGTTGTTTTATCATTTCCCGAACGTATTTCGGTACGCATTCGTAAAGTATCATCTTGCATACGATTTTTAAACTGGGTTAACTCATCTGTTATGTTTTTCCTTTGTTCTTCTAATCGCTCGTTAAGCAAGTCCGTTTGTTGTTCAGTTTGCAAGTGCATGGCTTTCTTTAGTTTCAGCAAACGATTGTTCATCATTATAAAAAGAGTCATAAATAACAGAACTGCAAGAGCCACCGCCCCCCATATAAGGTTTTTTTGCATCTCCGCTTCGGCAAACAAGGTGTCGGTTTTTTTATCAGTATCTGCCTTAAACTCATCAATAGAAAAACGGGTTTTTGCTAACGAATCATTGGTAAGACTGATTTTAAAATTAGCCGAGTTTAGTATATCCTCCACTTGCTGCATTTTGGCATCCAGCTCGTTTACCTTATCCAGCTTCCCACTTAGCTCGCGTTTCAGCGTTTGGGCAGTGCCCACAGCCGAGTTTACTTTAGCATCTACTTCCTTCATTTTTACGTCGTAGTCGGTCTTGTAAACGTAAGGTGGCGGTTTTTTTGAGTTTGCTTTTCAGGTTGGGGTGTTGCTGTGGTAGTGGTTTTCTTTTGCGCTAAAAGAGAGTCTGTGCCGTAGATTAGACTAAAACACAGTAGTAGTAAAATTTTTTTCATGGCAGTATAGTTTTTTTAAGGATAGCTAGAGCTACTGTAAAGCTACAAAATAAAACAAGTCGTAACGTGTAAAATTTTGTTAATCAAACAGTAACGTGCAGAAACACAGTATTTGCAATGCAATTTTTTTTTAGCCTTTTGTTGTTTTTTAAAAAGCAGAGTAGCAGCACATTAAAAATTATACTTTATACCCCACAAAGGGGTTTTTTGTAATGTATAAAAAAGTCTATTTTTGCAGTTCTGTAAAAAATATCATGGCTAAAAAAGCACAACAAAAGTTTACAAAAGAAACCTACCAGAAATGGTATGAAGAAATGCTGTTGATGCGCCGTTTTGAAGAAAAATCGGCACAATTGTATGGGCAGCAGAAAATAAAAGGTTTCTGCCATCTATACATCGGACAAGAAGCTGTGGTAGCAGGCACTATGAGTGCTGTTACCAAAGACGATAAAATAATTACTGCTTACCGCGACCATGCGCACGCATTGGGGTGCGGCATAAGCCCAAACGCTGTTATGGCCGAACTATTCGGTAAAATTGACGGCTGTAGCAAAGGCAAAGGCGGTAGTATGCACATGTTTAGCAAAGAGCATAACTTTTTTGGCGGTCACGGTATAGTAGGCGGTCAAATACCATTAGGTGCAGGCATTGCTTTTGCCGAGCAATACAACGGCACAAACAATGTTTGTGTATGCTATATGGGCGATGGCGCAGTACGTCAAGGCTCGCTAAACGAAGCCTTTAACATGGCTATGTTGTGGAAACTACCCGTGATTTTTGTTTGCGAAAACAACGGATACGCCATGGGTACTTCTGTACAACGTACTACAAACATGCTTGATATACACAAAATAGGCCTAGCATTTGATATGCCAAATGCTGCTGTTGACGGCATGACAGTTGAAGCTGTACACGAAGCTATTGATGAAGCTGTTACCCGCGCTCGCAAAGGCGATGGCCCTACTTTTCTTGAAATACGTACCTACCGCTACCGCGGACATAGTATGAGCGACCCTGCTAAATATCGCTCGAAAGAAGAGGTAGAAGAATACAAGCACCAAGACCCAATTGAAAAGGTAAAAGCTACTATTTTGAAAAATAAATGGCTTACTGAAAAACAATTGGACGAGATAGAAGAAAAAATTGAAGCTGTTGTTGCTGAAAGTGTAGAGTTTGCAGAAAACTCGCCACTACCTAGCCCTGATGAAATTTACACTGATGTGTACGCTGAAGCGAACTATCCTTTTATAATGGACTAAGCCTATTAATACCTATAACCCGACTATTAACTGAAATGAGCGAAATAAAAGACACCCTTGACGAACAACTAGGCGGCAGCCTAAGCAAGACCGAAGAGTTTTATAATAAAAACAAAAAGGCAATACAAGTAGGCGGAGCCATAGTGCTTTTAGCTGTTTTAGGCTTCATATACATGAGCTATGCTAACAGCGAAAAAGAAAAAGAAGCCCAAAAAAGCCTGTTTAAAATTGAGTACTATTTTGAGTTAGATTCATTTAACAGGATTTTGAACGGAGACCCAACCGACCCCGATTTTATTAATGCCGTTGATTTTGTTGACCAATACAGTGGAACACCTTCAGCACAAAAAGCAGCATATATTGCCGGCCGTGCTTATATGAGCATAGGTGATTACAGCACTGCTATTGAATACCTTGAGAAATTTAAACTAAACGATGAGCTAGTACGTGCACACGCATTAGGTATGATTGGCGATTGCTATGTAGACCTTGGCAATGTAGACAAAGCTGAAGGCTATTTTAAAGATGCTGCTAACTACTCTAAAAACCTGCTTACAGCTCCGCTATATCTTAAAAAATTAGGCTTAGCGCAAGAAAACTTAGGCAAAAACGAGCAGGCAGCCAAAAGCTACCAACGCATTAAAAAAGAATTTGCCGAAA
>MDTD01024944.1_pt1 | contig 10645 bp, 11 predicted proteins | sample 811221 | NCBI WGS metagenome assembly MDTD01 (sample SAMN05326646, study PRJNA326480) | marine metagenome | isolation source: seawater | place: Pacific Ocean: South West | collected 2011
ACCGCGCCGGTCCCGTGAAGGACCCCGCGATTGCCCGCCGAGCGACGACCATGTATTGACCCTGCGACAGGGAGACCGGAAATGCTGACAACCGACAGCGCCAGCAAGACAGACATTCACGCCCTCATGGCCGAAATGGGCAGGCGCGCCCGCGCGGCCGCAGCACCCCTGGCCATTGCCGCCCCGCGGGCCAAGCATGCCGCGCTGATGGCCATGGCCGACGCCATCGAGGCCGACATGGGCGCAATCCTTGCCGCCAATGCCATCGACATGGAGAACGGCGTGGAGGCCGGCCTGACGCCGGCCATGCTCGACCGCCTCAAGCTGGACGAGGGCCGCATCGGCGCCATGGCCGGCGGCATACGCGCCATCGCCGGGCTGAAGGATCCCGTAGGCGAGATCATGGCCGAATGGGACCGCCCGAACGGCCTTCACATCGAGCGCGTGCGCACCCCGCTCGGCGTCATCGGCGTCATCTACGAGAGCAGGCCCAATGTCACCGCCGATGCCGGTGCGCTCTGCCTGAAGGCTGGAAACGCAGTCATCCTGCGCGGCGGCTCGGATTCGGTGAACTCCTCGGCAGCCATCCACGCCTGCCTCGTGCGCGGCCTCGAGGCAGCGGGCCTGCCCGCCGATGCCATCCAGCGCGTTCCGGTGACAGACCGGGCCGCTGTCGGCGAATTGTTGACCGGCCTTGACGGCAATGTCGACGTCATCGTGCCGCGCGGCGGCAAGAGCCTGGTCGCCCGCGTACAGGCCGACGCCCGCGTGCCGGTCTTCGCCCATCTGGAAGGTATCTGCCACGTCTACGTGGATGCCTCCGCCGACCTTTCCATGGCGGTCTCCATCGTGCTGAACGCCAAGATGCGCCGCACCGGCATCTGCGGCGCCGCCGAGACGCTGCTGGTCGACCGCGCCTGCGCCGCTACCCACCTGCCGCCGATCCTCGAGGCTCTGGCCGCAAAGGGTTGCGAGATCCGGGGCGATGACGCGGTCTTGGCACTATGGGAGAATGCGAAGGAAGCGGCGGCCCAGGACTGGTCGACCGAGTATCTCGACGCCATCATTTCCGTGGCCGTGGTCGACGGCGTATCGGGCGCGATCGCTCATGTCAACCGCTACTCGTCGCATCATACCGAGGCCATCATCGCCGAGGACAGCCGCGCCGTGGAGCGCTTCTTCAACGAGATCGACAGCGCCATCCTGCTGCACAATGCCTCCACCCAGTTCGCCGATGGCGGCGAGTTCGGCATGGGTGCCGAGATCGGCATCGCCACGGGCAAGATGCATGCACGCGGTCCCGTCGGCGTGGAACAGCTGACATCGTTCAAGTACCGGGTGCGCGGCACCGGCCAGATCCGCCCCTGATGGACGTCCCTGAGGACCTGGACGCGCATTACCTGCGCATGCCGGCAACCGCGTCCGGCCTGCGTGTCGGCCTGTTCGGCGGTTCCTTCAACCCGCCCCATGCCGGCCATGCGCTGGTCGCCGAGATCGCGCTGCGCCGCCTGGCGCTCGACCAGTTGTGGTGGATGGTCACACCGGGCAATCCGCTCAAGGACAATGCGAACCTGGCGCCGCTGGCGCAACGCGTGGCTGCCTCGGAAGCGCTCAAGCCGGGGCCGAAGGTCAAGGTCACCGCCTTCGAGGCCGCCCACAGCGTGCGCTACACGGCGGACACGCTGGCGCTGGTCAAGGCGCGCAAGCCCGGCGTACGCTTTGTCTGGATCATGGGCGCCGACAATCTGCGCAGCATCCACCGCTGGCAGCGCTGGCGCGAGATCGCGCGCACATTTCCCATCGCCGTCATCGACCGCCCTGGCGACACGCTGTCCTTTCTGTCATCGCGCATGGCCAAGACCTTTGCCGGCGCCCGCATCGACGAGGCGGACGCCCCGCGCCTCGCCTTTCTCGACCCGCCCGCCTGGACCTTCATCCATGGCCCGCGCTCGTCCATGTCGTCCACGCAGTTGCGCGCTGAGGCGGGCGGCAATTCCGCCCGCTGAAACAGGACGTGAACGCTGTTTGCCGGCGCTGTCTTGAAAATGCAGTGCTTTGCTGCCACTTTTTAGGGGCGCACCGGCAAAGGTGCGCGACGCGTTCTCATGATGAAAGGAAAGACACTGAGGACAGCTACTGAAACGAAGGCACGCGAATTGTCTTCACGGGCTGAGGCAGGCCGGAGATCCGGCGCCGAGGCAGCCCTTCAGACGGCCCTTGAATCGCTTGAAAACTCCAAGGCCGAAGACATTGTTTCCATTGACATCCAGGGCAAGTCCAGCCTTGCCGACTACATGGTCGTCGCCTCCGGGCGATCGCATCGCCATGTCGCCGCCGTGGCTGACCACCTGATCAAGGCTCTCAAGGAGGCCGGCCATGGCAATGCCCGGGTCGAGGGTCTGTCCGGCGCTGACTGGGTGCTGATTGATTCGGGCGATATCATCGTCCATGTCTTCCGCCCCGAGGTTCGCGAGTTCTACAACATCGAGAAGATGTGGCAGGCTCCGGACCTGGAGGACAGCACCCTGCACTGACCCTTTCCGGGTTTTCGCAAAGGGAGCGCGCATGCGGATCGTCGTTCATGCCGTGGGCCGGATGAAAGCCGGCCCCGAACGGGAATTGTCGGCGCGCTATTTCGAGCGCTTTTCCAGGGCCGGCCCGCCGCTCGGCCTCGACTTCGCCGGTGTCAGGGAGATTGCCGAAAGCCGGGCTTCGGGGGCCGAAAGGCGCAAGGCGGAGGAAGCCGAACCGCTTCTGCGCATGGCCGCTGACGGCGCCTTGCTCGTCCTTCTCGACGAGACCGGGAAATCCCTGTCATCGGAAGACTTCGCCGGCAGGCTTGCCGGCTTCCGCGACGAGGGCCGGCGCGATCTCGTTCTCGCCATCGGCGGTCCCGACGGCCACGATCCCGCACTGCGCCGCGAATCAGGCCTGCTTCTCTCTTTCGGCCGCATGACCTGGCCCCACCAGGTCGCACGCATCCTGCTGGCCGAGCAACTTTACCGCGCCTGCACCATCCTCTCCGGTCATCCCTATCACCGGGCGTGATCTCCGCCGCATCTCTTTTGGTTAATGATTCCTTTGCCTGCCTCCGCTAGGGTGGACGGATGAAAAGGCGGTCTTCCCTTTCTGCCCCACCTTCCGGACGGCTGGCCCTGTTCGCCGGCGTGATGGTGCTTGGTCTTGCCACGGTTTGCCCCGCCCTCGCGCAAGACGCCACCCTCCCCGACCCGGCGCAGATCGAGGCGCGCCAGGACGAGACGCGCGCCGCCTATGAGCGCATCGCGGCCGAGATGGCGGCATCGCAGGACCGGACCGCCGGTCTGGCAGCCGAGGTCGAAGCGCTGAACAGGGATGCCACGGCGATCACCGCCGCCCTGATCGAATCCGCCCGGACGGAGAAGGCGCTGGCCGACGACATCGAAGCGATTGCCGGGCGGATCGGCGACCTCGATATCCAGAAGGAATCCGTGCGCCGGTCGCTCAAGGGCCGTCGCGGCATCCTGGCCGAGGTCCTTGCCGCGCTGCAACGCATGGGTCTGCATCCGCCGCCTGCCATTCTGGTGAAGCCGGAGGATGCGCTCGGCTCGGTGCGTAGCGCCATCCTGCTCGGTGCGGTCGTGCCCGAATTGCGGGCCCAGACGGCGATCCTGGTCGCCGACCTGGAGGAATTGCAGCGGGTCACCAAGGCCATCCTGAGCGAACGCGAGCGCCTTGAGGACGCCGTGCGCAACCAGGTCGCCGAACGCCAGCGCCTCGATGCACTGCTGGCGGAGAAGGCCCGCCTGCGCGATGAAACCGAGGCGCGCATGGCCGCCGAACAGGCCCGCGCCGAGGAACTCGCGGAGCGGGCAACCTCGCTGCAGGACCTGATCGCCTCGCTCGACGCGCAGATCGCCTCAGCCCGGGACGCAAGGGAGGCGGCGGCAAGGGCAGAAGCGAAGGAACGCGACCGGGCGGAAAAGCTGGACCGTTTGCGCACCCAGGACCGGCCGGTCCCGGAGCAGAACCGGCTGGTCAGCGGCCTTCCCTTCGACGCCATGAAGAAGCGGTTGCTTCTTCCCGTATCCGGGCGCCTGCAGCACCGGTTCGGCCAGCGTTCGCCTGACGGACTGCACTACACCGGCGACACCATTCAAACACAATCCGGCTCTATCGTCACATCGCTTGCGGATGGCGCGGTACTCTTCGCCGGCGCCTTCCGTTCCTATGGCCAACTCTTGATCCTGGATGCCGGCGATGGATATCATGTCGTCATGGCCGGCATGGACAGGCTCAACGTGGTCCAGGGTCAGAAGGTGGCTGCAGGCGAGCCGGTTGGCGCGATGGGGGAAAGACGGGTGGCGGCTGTTGCCGCCGCGGGTGATGAAATGGCACAGCCGGAGCTCTATGTTGAGATTCGGAAGGACAGGAAACCCGTTGATCCGGCACAATGGTGGTCGGACAAGGTAGCCGGAAGGACAAGGAATGATTCGTAAGGTTGCACTTCTTGGCGCTGGCGCTCTGATGGGCGCGGTAGCGGTGACAGCGGTCCAGGGCGGACCGTGGGCGCCGGCCAATGCCGCCGGCTCCGAGACCTATCGCCAGCTCGCCATCTTCGGCGACATTTTCGAGCGCGTCCGTGGCCAGTACGTCACGCCGCCGGACGAGAAGAAGCTGATCGAATCTGCGATCAACGGCATGCTGACGTCGCTCGACCCGCATTCCTCGTACCTCAATCCGGATGATGCCAAGGACATGCGCGTCCAGACCAAGGGCGAATTCGGCGGCCTCGGAATCGAGGTCACCATGGAGAATGAACTGGTCAAGGTGATCACACCCATCGACGACACGCCGGCCATGCGCGCTGGCGTCCTGGCGGGTGACCTGATTGCCGAGATCGACGGCGAGGAAGTGCGCGGCCTGTCGCTGGCCGAGGCGGTCGACCGGATGCGCGGCGAGGTCAACACCCCGATCGAACTGACCGTCCTTCGCGAGGGCGCGGACAAGCCGCTCAAGATCAAGATCGTGCGCGACATCATCAAGGTGAAAGCGGTCAAGGACCGCGTCGAGGAGGATGTCGGCTACATCAAGATCACCTCCTTCACCGAAAAGACGTTCGGCGACCTGCAGGACGCGGTGACCCGGATCAAGAAGGAAGTTCCCGCCGACACGCTCAAGGGCTACGTGCTCGACCTGCGCCTCAATCCGGGCGGCCTGCTCGACCAGGCGGTCGCCGTGTCCGACGCTTTCCTCGACAAGGGCGAGATCGTTCGCACCAAGGGCCGCGAGGACCGCAACATCGACCTCTATTCGGCCCGTGCAGGCGACCTGACCGACGGGAAGCCCGTGATCGTGCTGATCAATGGCGGTTCGGCCAGCGCCTCGGAGATCGTCGCGGGCGCGTTGCAGGATCATCGCCGCGCCACCGTCCTGGGGTCGCGCTCCTTCGGCAAGGGATCGGTCCAGACCATCATCCCGCTGCAGGAAAACGGTGCGCTGCGCCTGACGACGGCGCTCTACTACACCCCTTCGGGCAAGTCGATCCAGGGCGCGGGCATCAATCCCGACATCGAGGTTGCCCAGCCCCTGCCCGACGAACTCAAGGGCCGTGACCTGACGCGCGGCGAATCGGAACTGCGCGGCCACATCAAGGGCGACGAGGAGAACGAGGAAGGTTCGGGTTCCATCGCCTATGTCCCGCCCGAAGCCAAGGATGACCTGCAGCTTCAGGCCGCCCTGCAACTCCTGCGCGGCGAGACGACGAATCCCGCTTTCCCGCCGAGCCCCGACAAGGCGGTCGTCCTGCAGCAGGCGCAATGACAGAAGACGCCGCGGCCCCTTTCCGGGCCGCGGTTTTTCCCAGACAAGTGATGCGGGGCCGGGGTTTCCGGCGGACGATGCGGGCCGGACCAGATGACGGATAGCGGGGACCACAGGCGCGAGCGGGAAATCGACAAGCCCCTTGGCCAGGACGCCGGTCGCCGTAGCCGTGGTTACGGACTTCCACGCGGCTTGTTGGGCGCTGCCCTCGCCGTTGCCGTGGTCGCGCTTCCTGCCGCTTGGATCGCCCTGTCAAGCGACCCGTTTCGCGAAGTGGGGCCTGAAATGCTGGCGCCCACCGCCCCGCCAGCCTCTGAAACCGCCGCGGTCCGGCCGGAACCCGCGCAAGGCACGCCTGCCGACCGCCAAGACGGTCCGGCAGTCATCAAGGTGCAGCCGGACGGAGCGGAGCAGGATACGGCAGAAGCGCAGTCGGGCGATTCCCCCAGCGTGATCGTGATCCGCGACCCCTCTGAGCTCAAGCAGAACACGCGCACCGCCCATCTGCCTGACCGCGCGCTGATCGAGCAGTCCCAATATGGTTCCTTGCCCGTGACCGGCCCCGACGGCCGGCGGCCTTTCGATGTCTATGCAGGTGCGTGGTCCGGGTCGCGCGGCGCCAAGGTGGCCATCGTCATCGGCGGTCTCGGCCTGTCGCAGACCGGAACCCAGGCCGCGATCGGCAAGCTGCCTTCGGGCGTCACGCTCGCCTTCTCTCCCCACGGCAACAGCCTGAACCGGTGGATGCAGGAGGCCCGCCGCGAGGGGCACGAGATCCTGATGCAGGTCCCGCTCGAACCCTTCGATTTTCCGCGCGTCAATCCCGGGCGCAACACGCTGACCGTGAACGCCGAAGCCGGGGAGAACCTGGCCGGCCTCTATTGGGCCCTTGGCCGCACCACCAATTACGTTGGCGTGATGAACTACATGGGTGCCCGATTCATGGGTGACGAAAAGGCCATGCAACCGGTCATGGCCGATCTCGCTGCCCGCGGTCTGATGTTTCTCGACGATGGCAGCTATGCACGTTCGCTCGCCCCGCAAATGGCGGCGCGTGAACGGATGCCCTTTGCCAGTGGAAATACCATCATCGACCAGGTGCAGGACCGTGCCGGGGTACTGAAGAAGCTCGATGAACTGGAGGCTGCGGCACGTGCGGGCGGCTCGGCCATCGGCATAGGCTCGGCATTCGACGTGACAGTTGACACGGTCACCGCCTGGATTGTGGAGGCGCGCAGGCGGGGCGTAGAGATCGTTCCGGTATCCGCCCTCGCCGCCGATCCCAGGCGATAGGAAAGCGGCATTCGAAGGGGGACGGAACATGGGCAAGAAGCAGGGAAAAGGCAAGGACCTGCCTTACAGGGCCTGCGCGGGCGTGATGATCCTGAACCGGGAGGGACTCGTCTGGACCGGCCGCCGGATCGCCGCAACTGACAGCGAGATGGCCGGATCGGCCCGCTTGTGGCAGATGCCGCAGGGCGGCATTGATGCCGGCGAAACACCGGTGGAGGCCGCCTGGCGCGAACTCTACGAGGAAACCGGCATCAGGACCGCTTCGCTGATCGAGGAAGCGCCGGACTGGGTCTACTACGACCTGCCCGCGGATCTTGTCGGCAAGGCGCTCAAGGGTAAATATCGCGGCCAGAAGCAGCGCTGGTTTGCCTTCCGGTTTGAAGGCGAAGAAAGCGAGATCCGGATCAATCCGCCGCCGGGCGGGCATCATCCGGAATTCGATGCCTGGGCCTGGACGCCGATGGCTTTATTGCCTGACCTGATCGTGCCCTTCAAGCGAAAGGTCTATGAACAGGTCATCGATATGTTCGCTCATCTTGCAGGCAAACCGGCCTGACAGACCAACAGCGCTGCGTGGCACAATGAAAACGGGCCCTAGCGGGCCCGTTCACAAGAGACCGGTATTGCAAGCCCTTGTCAGGCCGGCAGGATGGCGCCCTGCAACGTCGTCAACTGGTCCAGGAATTCCTGGGCACGCTGTTTGCCGTCGTCGTCCTGGGCGTCTGCCAGGTCTTCGCGGGCTTCCGCGATGCGGCGCTCGATGTCCGCCTTGTCGATATTGTCGACATGTACCGAAGCCTCGGCAAGAACCGTGCAGCTCTCGGGCATGACATCGGCGAAACCGCCGAAGATCACGTAGCGGTCTGTCTTGCCGGCCGCCGTGTTCACGGTGACCACGCCGGGCCGGATGGACGTCATCAGCGGGGCATGGTTGGCCATGACGGTCATGTCACCGTCAACGCCGGGCACCACGACCGATTCGACATCCTCTGAGACCAGCAGCCGTTCCGGAGAAACCAGTTCGAACTTGAAGGATTGGGCCATTTCAATCTAGCGAACAGCGGACGGCACAAGCACCGCCGGAACCATCCCTGTTCGCTACTCCCTGTTCCCGATTCGCTTCTATCAGGCCGCTTCAGCGGCCATCTTCTGGGCCTTCTCGATCGCTTCCTCGATGGAACCGACCATGTAGAACGCCGGCTCCGGCAGGTGATCGTACTCACCGGCGCACAGACCCTTGAAGCCCTTGATCGTGTCTTCGAGATCGACCAGCTTGCCGGGCGAACCGGTGAACACCTCGGCCACGAAGAACGGCTGCGACAGGAAGCGCTCGATCTTTCGGGCGCGCGCGACCGTCAGCTTGTCCTCTTCCGACAGTTCGTCCATGCCGAGGATGGCGATGATGTCCTGGAGCGACTTGTAACGCTGCAGGATCGACTGCACCTGGCGGGCCACTTCGTAATGCTCTTCGCCGACGATCATCGGATCGAGCATGCGCGAGGTGGAGTCCAGCGGGTCGACGGCCGGGTAGATGCCCTTTTCCGCGATGGAACGCGACAGCACGGTCGTGGCGTCGAGGTGGGCGAACGAGGTCGCCGGCGCCGGGTCGGTCAGGTCATCGGCGGGCACGTAGATGGCCTGCACCGAGGTGATCGAGCCCTTGGTCGTGGTGGTGATGCGCTCCTGCATGGCGCCCATGTCGGTCGCCAGCGTCGGCTGGTATCCCACGGCCGAAGGAATACGGCCGAGCAGGGCGGACACTTCCGAACCGGCCTGCGTGAAGCGGAAGATGTTGTCCACGAAGAACAGCACGTCCTGGCCCTCGTCACGGAAATGCTCGGCGACCGTGAGGCCGGAGAGCGCGACGCGGGCGCGGGCGCCGGGCGGCTCGTTCATCTGGCCGTAGACGAGCGCGGCTTTCGAGCCTTCACCGCCACCGAGCTTGTTCACGCCCGATTCGATCATTTCGTGATAGAGGTCGTTGCCTTCGCGGGTACGCTCGCCGACACCGGCGAACACCGAGTAGCCGCCATGCGCCTTCGCGACGTTGTTGATCAGTTCCATGATCAGAACCGTCTTGCCCACGCCGGCGCCGCCGAACAGCCCGATCTTGCCGCCCTTGGCATAGGGTGCGAGCAGGTCGACGACCTTGATGCCCGTCACCAGGATCTCGGCCTCGGTCGACTGGTCGACATAGGCCGGCGCTTCCTGGTGGATTGCGCGCATGGACGTGGTCTTGAGCGGACCGGCCTCATCAACCGGCTCACCGATGACGTTCATGATGCGCCCGAGCGTTTCGGGACCCACCGGAACGGAGATCGGCGCGCCGGTGTCGGTCACCGGCTGGCCGCGAACGAGGCCCTCGGTGGCGTCCATGGCGATGCAGCGCACGGTGTTTTCACCCAGATGCTGGGCCACTTCCAGGACGAGCCGGTTGCCGTTGTTGTCCGTCTCCAGCGCGTTCAGGATAGGCGGGAGATGTTCGGCGAAGGACACGTCGACGACGGCGCCGATGACCTGGGTGATCTTGCCGGCTTCGCCGGCCGCCTTGGTAGCTGCGGGCTTCTTGGCCGCTGCGGTTTTGGGAGTCGCTGCTTTAGCCATCGATCCTTACCTTTTCTAACCTCAGAGCGCTTCGGCGCCCGAAATGATTTCAATGAGTTCCTTGGTGATCTGCGCCTGGCGCTGACGGTTGTAGGAAAGCGTCAGCTTGTCGATCATCTCACCGGCATTGCGCGTCGCATTGTCCATCGCGGACATCTGCGCGCCGTAGAAGGAAGCCTGGTTTTCCAGCAGCGCACGGAAGATCTGCACGGAAATGTTGCGCGGGATCAGCGCCTCGAGGATCGTGCCGGCATCCGGCTCGTACTCGTAGGTGGCGCCCGCCGTGTCCGCCACTGCCTCGTCATCGCCGGCGCTGGCCGGGATCACCTGCTGGGCGGTCGGCACCTGGCTGATCACGGACTTGAATTCCGAGTAGAACAGCGTGCAGACGTCGAACTGGTTGTCATCGAACAGCGCGATGATCTTCTTGCCGATCGCATCGGCGTTGGCGAAGCCGATATTGCGCACTTCGCGAAGATCGACGCGGTCGATGATCAGGTTGGCGTGATCGCGCCGCAACTGGTCGTAGCCCTTCTTGCCGACGCACAGGATCTTGACCTGCTTTCCGTCGGAAAGAAGCTTGCGGATGCGCTCGCGCGCCAGACGGACGATCTGGGTGTTGAAGCCGCCGCACAGCCCGCGTTCACCCGTGCAGACGACGAGCAGATGCGTTTCGTCCTTGCCCGTGCCGGTCATCAGGCGCGGGGCATCGGCCCCGTCGCCCACGACCGACGCGATATTGGCCAGAACGGCGCCCATCCGTTGCGAATAGGGACGGGCAGCCTCCGCCGATTCCTGCGCGCGGCGCAGTTTCGCGGCGGCGACCATCTGCATCGCCTTGGTGATCTTCTGCGTCGCCTTGACCGATGCAATGCGGACGCGGAGGTCTTTCAAAGAGGCCATGTCGGTTCCCGTTCAGCTGTCAGGCGAAGCTCTTGGCGTAGGC
>MDTD01133338.1_pt1 | contig 10645 bp, 10 predicted proteins | sample 811221 | NCBI WGS metagenome assembly MDTD01 (sample SAMN05326646, study PRJNA326480) | marine metagenome | isolation source: seawater | place: Pacific Ocean: South West | collected 2011
AACGGCCCTGCCGCCGGACACTCCGACCAGAAGGCCGCAGCCCGTGCCGCAGAATCGGCATGGTGTTTTGCCCCAGACAATTGAGTCGGTTGACAGGTCGGTGGGCTTCCAGCCGGCGAAAATGATGCCGGGAAACATGGTTGTCGCAGCGACTGCTGCACTCTTCAGGGCCAAAGCCCTGATGAATTCTCGTCTGGAAAGTGTCATACGGCGCTCCTTACGGTTAACTTGTGTTTATATGGTATCTGCATGCCCGAATGTCATGTTCAGGGACTGTACGGATTCCAGCCCCTTGATAGTGTTGATCAGCTCTTTATTGATCTGTTCGTCCGGGGTGTCTAAAAGCAGGATGAGCACATCCTTGTTTTCAGAAGGGGTCACCTCGCAGTAGGGCATTCCGGATAATTCTTTGATCAATTGCTCTTTGTTGTTCTTGTTCGGATACGCTAAAAAACTGAATATCGGCATGGACCGTTTCCTATGTGTATGGGGTTATATGGTATGGCATCAGGCGGGGCACAAACTGCCACTGTGGAATGAATGTAATGAATTTCGCTAACCTAGATCGCATTTAGAAACTGCATCTGCGGAATTTTCAAGTCTGCCTCATTATGCCCGCCGTTGCCTTCATCTCGCCTTGCTTTGTGGTAGTTCACTTCACTAAATCAGAAAAGTAACACCATTTCCTTGATTTATATCAAGAAAATGGCCCTGTTTCCCTTTTTAGGTTTTTTAGGATATAAGAATCATAAGAAATTTCGTGCATCCGGGGTATGTTTCCCCTGATGTATCTTCATTGAAATTGAGGCGCTCATCTTATCTTAGCAAAGGAGGGTATACCATGTATCTGCCGGACAAATACAAAACCTTTAAAAGCAGTCATCCGGAAATTTTCAATCTCTATCAGGAGCTTGCAACAAAAGTCCGTGAATCCGGCCCTTTGGATGAGAATACCCAGAATCTCATCAAGCTTGGGATTGCGGTGGGAAGCAACTCCCGTGGCGCTGTGATGTCCCACACCAGAAAGGCACTGGCAACAGGGGCCAGCAAAGCGGATATTGAACACGCCATCCTGTTGGCGTTGTCTACCACTGGGTTTCCCAATATGATAGCCGCATTAAACTGGGCCAATGAGGTTTTTGAAACCAGTCAAGAGTAAGCGCCCCCCCTTTGGACAGGGTCTATATACAGCTCTGCCTTATCCGGGAAATCAAGCGTTTGGCAACAAAGGGAAAAAGGCCTAGCACGGCCAGGGAAACCGCAAGTTTCCCGGATATGATATCAGAAAGGGAATGAATCGAAGCGATCTGGCTGCCGGCATTGACAAAAATGGCGGTTCCCGGGAGCATTCCCAACTGCGACACCCAGTAAAACGTGGTCAGGCGCATGGGGGTCAACCCCATGATCAGATTGATGGCGAAAAAGGGGATCGCCGGTATCAGCCGCAGGGAAAACAGGTAAAAGGCCCCCTCTTGGGCAATGCCACGGTTGACCTTTGACAGATGCGCCCCGAACCTGGTTTGCACCCAGTCCCGGAGCAGGTACCTGGAAGTTGCGCACCCTAAAGTGGCACCGGCCGAGCTTGCGAAAGAGACCACCACGGTTCCGGTAACCGGGCCGAAAAGTGCGCCGGCCGCAAGCCCCAGCACCACGGCACCCGGGATGTTCAAGGCCAGCACCGGAATGTAGATGCCCACAAAGCAGCAGATGGAAAGGATCGGATGGAGGGTATAAAACTGCTGAAAGGTTTCCTGGGACTGCCGGAAATAATCCAGGGTGAGGTAGGCCGGCAGTCCCAGGACGTAACATAAGGCAACAAGGCTGAGGACAAAGAAAAATAAAAGGGCTTTTGTTCTGTTCCTTTTTATCCCTTTTCCTTTTATCCCCTGTCGATGCGGCGTCACCCTAAGATCCTGCTATTATTCTACCAGTTCCTTATGGGGCCAGCCGGCCATGCCCTTTTCAAGGATCAGAAGGCGGTCTTGGGCAATCCCTTGGCTTGCCATGTAATCATAGCACCGTTTGGCACCGCCTTTTCCCCTGGGGCAGACCACGACAATCCGGGTGTTTTTTTCCTTTAGCGCCGCCACGGTTTCGTCAAGCTTGGCCCTGTCCGTATCGGATTTCACAGGGTAAGAATAGGTGGCGATCGCGCCTTTCAGGTGATGGGCGTCGAACTCTTCTTTGACCTGGATATCCACGATGGAGACGGGGGTGCCGGATGACATCCAGTCTTTGACTTGTTCCGCAGACACGTAGTTATATCCGCCGGCATATACAGGTACGCATAATGCGGCCACAAGCACTAGGGTAAGAATCAGCTTTTTCATTCGCATATCCTTTCATTTAACAGTCAATATAAAATGGATATACTTACAGGCTGACCAATGCCATTGCAAATTCGTAATCCCGATCCCACTTGCAGATGGTATTTAAAATCCCAATAACATTCATACCCATAGGGCAGAAACTGGGCCGCCCGGTTTCTGCCCTATGGGTATGAATGTTATTCGGTGTGCCCACAACAAACTATGAAAAATTTCAACTGGTTGTGTGGTTCTTTCATATAAACACCGCCTACTGCCGCCCCCGATGCACGATTCCCATGATGGCATAGACCAGTTGGGCTGCGGCAAAATCCGACGCATGGTCGCCGGATGACGGGGCCAGTTCCACCACATCAAATCCGACAACCGTTCTGCCGCTGACGGCTTTTTCCACGAGGGTCAGGCTGTCGTGCCAGGAAAGCCCGCCGGGAACCGGGGTGCCTGTTGCCCGGATCACGGAAGGATCAAGACCGTCCACATCAAAGCTGATATAAATCCGTTCGGGGAAATCCCGGGGCAAAAGTTCATCGGGAATACCCCGTTCATAAAGCGTGCGGGCATCCAGGAAGCCGACACCGGCCCGGGAACGGAACAGGTGCTCCTCGCGGCAAAGCGCCCTCACCCCCAGTTGGAACACCGGAAGGCCCAGTTCATCAATGGCCCGCCGCATCACACAGGCATGGCTGAAAGGATTTCCCTCGTATTCGTCCCTGAGGTCGGCATGGGCGTCAAACTGGACGATACCGAAATCCCCCCGGCGTTTCAGGGCTCTTAGCAGGCCCAGGGTAAGGGCGTGTTCCCCGCCCAGGGCCACGGGCAGCGCCCCCATGGCAAGGGTTTCTTCGGTGCGGGCGGTGATCCGGTCCAATACCGTCTCCCCAGTGCCGCTGCAGTCCACAGGTGCCGTGGTATGGATCCCCCGTTCCAGGGGCAGGGACCGGCCGTCCCAGGCCTCCAGTTGCTGGGAGGCCTCAAGGATGGCGGCAGGCCCCAGGGCCGTGCCGCCGCCGTAGGAGACCGATGCCTCCATGGGCACGGGAATGACGTGAAAAAAAGAGCGTTCCGGATCACAGTGGTCCAGTTCCGAGGCCAGGAAATCAGGGGGCATGGGCATTGGGTTTCCTTTACAACCGGTTGAAAAAATCAGCGTAGCCAAAGGTGCGGACGGTTTCCAGGCGGCCGTCACAGGCCCTTTGCAGCCGGATGTCCGGCAGGCGGATGCCGTTGAAGGTATTGGTTTTGACCATGGAGTAGATGGCCATATCCGTGAAGACCAAACGGTCTCCCACCCGGAGGGGCTGATCAAAGGAATATTCCCCTGCCACGTCTCCGGCCAGGCAGGAGGGGCCGCCGATACGGCAGGTCCAGGCCTTTTCCCCGGCCTCTCCGGACCCTAGGATGTGTGGCCGGTAGGGCATTTCGATCACATCGGGCATATGGGCCGGTACAGAAGCGTCCATGATGGCGATGTCCATATCACCGCCGGGGATGATATCGAGCACCTCAGCCACCAGGAAACCGGCATTGAGGGCCACGGCCTCTCCCGGCTCCAGATAGACCCTCACCCCCCAGCGGTCCTGGAATTCGGTGACAATTTTCACCAGGAGATCGACATCGTACCCCGGCCGGGTGATGTGGTGCCCCCCGCCGAAGTTAATGTAATCCATCCGGCCGAAGAACTCACCGAAGGCAGCCTCGGCCGCACGCACAGTCCGCTTCAGGCAATCGGCATCCTGTTCGCACAGGTTGTGCCAGTGCAGCCCCGTGATGCCGTCCAGCAGGTCTTCGTTGAAATCCGCCCGCCGCACCCCCAGACGGGAGCCCGGTGCACAGGGATCGTAGATGGGCACGGCCCCTTCCGAGTGCTCGGGGTTGATCCGGATGCCGAAGGCCACCTTCCGCCCCAGGGCCCCTGCGGTCTGCACCGCAAGGGACCGGAACCTGCGGTACTGGTCAAAGGAGTTGAACACCAGATGATCCGTGGTGCGGCACAGGTCCAGGATGTCTCCCACACCATAGGCCGCCCCAAAGGTATGGACCTCTTTTCCGAAAGCTTCCCTGCCAAGCCTGGCCTCATGGGGGGAGGATGCGCATACACCGTCAAGGACGGCACTGAGCCTGGGAAAAACCCTGTGCATGGCAAAGCATTTCAGGGCCAGCAGGATTTTGCAGCCCGTCCGTTCCTTCACCCGGGCAAGGATCTCAAGATTTTGGGCCAGCAGAGCCTCGTCCACCACAAAGCTTGGGGTGGGCAAGGCGTGGGGGTCAAACCTGTGGGGCTTTTCCATCAAAGTTCCACCGCTTTCCAGGGCAGACCGTATTGGTTGAGATCATCCATGAAGTGATCCGGATCAAACTGCTCCATGTTCCATACCCCTTTTTCATGCCACTTGCCCTCCAGCATCATTTTGGCGCCGATCATGGCAGGGACTCCGGTGGTGTAGGAAATGGCCTGGGAGCCCACCTCCTCATAAGCCGCCTCATGGCTGCAGATGTTGTAGACGTAGAGGGTCTTTTCCCGGCCGTCCTTTACCCCTTTCATAAGACAGCCGATACAGGTGCGCCCCTTGGTGAGGGGGCCCAGGGATGAGGGTTCGGGCAGCACGGCCTTGAGAAACTGGATGGGGACGATTTTCTGCCCCTGGTATTCCACCGGGTCTATCCGGGTCATACCCACGTTTTCAAGGACTTTGAGATGGGTGAGGTACTGGTCTGAAAATGTCATCCAGAACCGTGCCCGCTTGATGCCCTTGATATTTTGCACCAGGGATTCGAGTTCCTCGTGGTACATGAGGTAGCACTTCTTGGGGCCGATGCCTTCGGGAAAGTCATAACTCATGGACCAGGACAAAGGATCTGTCTCCACCCATTCCCCGCGCTCCCAGTAGCGGCCGCGCTGGGTGATCTCCCGGATGTTGATCTCGGGATTGAAGTTGGTGGCAAAGGCCTGGCCGTGGTCGCCGGCATTACAGTCGATGATGTCCAGTTGATGGATTTCGTCAAAGTGGTGTTTCTGGGCCCAGGCGCAAAAGACGTTGGTGACCCCGGGGTCAAACCCAGAGCCCAGCAGGGCCATGATGTTCGTATCCCGGAAGCGGTCCTGGTAGGCCCACTGCCATTTATACTCGAACTTGGCTTCGTCAATGGGTTCGTAATTGGCCGTATCCAGATAGTCCACCTGTGTTTCCAGGCAGGCATCCATGATGGCCAGATCCTGGTACGGCAGGGCCACGTTCAGCACCAGATTGGGTGTGACCTCGCGGATGAGAGCCACGGTTTCGGCCACGTTGTCCGCATCCAGGGCAAAGGTCTCCACGGACCGCCCCCATCTTTTTTTAACGTCCCTTGCAATGGCGTCGCACTTTTCCTTTGTCCGGCTGGCCAGGATGATCCGTGAAAATACGGTGTCCACCTGGGCGCACTTGTGGGCCACCACAGAGCCGACGCCTCCGGCACCGATGATTAATACGGTTGACATAAGTTCTGTCTCCTTAAAGTGTTAAAGCGTGTTGATTATCTTTCAAAATAGGTATAGCCCCTCATGCCGGCCTCATAGGCCTGCTTGATCTCACGGCGCTCCGAGGCCGATATCAGCCCCTGCCGGACGGCCTTTTCAGCCGTCTCACGAAACCGGGTCATCAGGCGCTTGGTGTCATAGGCCACGTATGACAGCATGTCTGAGACGGTGTCCCCCTCCTGCTCGTTCACGTATTCGAATTCCCCGTTTGCAAGAAGCCGGACCGTGACCACGTTGGTATCCCCCAGCAGGTTGTGAAGATCCCCTAAGGTTTCCTGGTAGGCCCCCACCAGAAAGACCCCCAGATAATACTCTTCGCTGTCTTTCAGGGTGTGGACCGGCAGGTATCGCCTGAAGCCGTGGGAATCGATGAACCGGTCGATCTTGCCGTCGCAGTCGCAGGTGATGTCGGCAAGGATGGCGCTCCGGTCAGGATGCTCGTCCAGCCGGTGGATAGGCATCACGGGGAAAAGCTGTTCAATGGCCCAGGCGTCCGGCAGGGACTGAAACACGGAAAAGTTGCAATAGTAGATATCTGCCAGGGCCCGGTCAATATCCTCGATCTCCGGGGCAACGTTCTTGATCTCCTTGGCTTTTTTGCTGATCTCGGTCATGGTGGCCCAGAAGATCTGTTCGGCCAGGGACCGCTCCCTCAGGCTGATCTTGCCGTGGTTGAACAGGTTCCTTAACTCTTCGCGGTAAAAAAGGATGTCGTTAAAACACTCCTGGACATTCCGGAAGGTCAGCCCGGTCATGGCCTCGTGCATATACCGGATCTGGGGATGACACCCCGCAGGCAAAGGCTCGGTGATACTGTCCGTCCTAAATCTGGTCACATCCAGCACGTTGAAAAGGAGCATGGAATAGTATGCCACAAGGGACCGGCCGGACTCCGTAATAATATCGGGATGGGGGATCCCCGCCTCATCCAGGGTGGTCATCACCCCTTCTACAATGTCAACGCAGTACTCGTTGAGCGAGTAGTTCCGGGAACTTAAGTAATTGGACTGGGAGCCGTCATAATCCACGGCAAGCCCGCCGCCCAGGTCAAGGAACCGGAGATTGGCCCCCTCGTTATAAATCCCGGCAAAGACGCGACAGGCCTCGTTCACCGCAATACGGATGTCCCGGATATTTGAAATCTGGGAGCCCAGGTGGTAATGGACCAGTTGCAGGCAGTCCAGCATATCCTCTTGCTTCAGCAGATCCACCATTTCAACGATCTGGGTGGCATTGAGTCCGAATATGCTCCTGTCTCCCCCGGAATCCGACCAGTGGCCGCCGGCCTGGGAGGTGAGTTTGATCCGTATGCCCAGCACCGGCCGTGCGTTCAATGCCTTTGCCCGGGCGATGATCAGCGGGATCTCACTGGGCATCTCCACCACGAGTATGCAGAACAATCCGATTTTGGAGGCATAGAGGCCAAGATCGATGAACTCTTCGTCCTTGTAGCCATTACAGATCAGCGGGGCCTCTTTGTCCCGGAGCATGGCCATGGCGGCAATCAGTTCGGCTTTTGATCCGGCCTCCAGGCCGTGGTGATATTTAGAACCGAACTGGGTGATTTTTTCCACCACCTGCTCCTGCTGGTTCACCTTAATGGGGTATGCCCCCACAAAGCTGCCCTTGTAATCCAGGTCGGCAATGGCGGACAGAAAACTGTCATTGAGATCAGATATCCTTGAGTTTAATATGTTCTCAATCCGGAGCAGGACCGGCATATCAAGGCCCCGTTCCTTTATGCCGTCCACAATGTCCCGGATGCGCACCGCACTGCCTGTTTCTCCCGGATAGGGCATGACCATAAGATCGCCCGCGTCATCGACTTTAAAATATCCAGCACCCCAGTCGTCCACCCCGTAGAGTTCGGCAGACTTGGTTGCGGTCCATCTTTCAAATGTAAAGTTCAATTCACTCCGCCCATACGCATCAGGACCGTTGCTAATAAAGGTCCTAAGTTATTTCAGATAGTTGTTTTTGATCACATCATTTTATAGTTGAGGCATTGCCGCGTATACGTCCTGCCCCAAAACGAGGCGCAGTATACCATATCCGAATCTTTTACGTCCATTTGATTCAAACGGTTTCAGGCTTGAAAATGAAATTTTTTATCCGGTAGAAAGCCCCGGGGGGATCGTCCGGGGCCAAATCTTTAATGCACTTTCTTTCGGCTATGCGCCGTGGCGCAAGGCGATTTTCTCGAACATCATGGCAATCCCCTCATTCATGGTATAGATGGATTCGATGTCAAGATTGTCATCAGATACCGTATCAAAATAGATGTGCAGGCTGGAGTCTATTCCGTCTTCGGGTTTCCAGTAGCAGACCAGCATGGGAAACCGGGGCAGCGGATGCAGTAGAATCGAGATATCCGAATTGACATGGCCGTCAACCTGCTTGCCGTCGAATATATCCAGCATATCCTGGAAAAGATCCGTATAGGTATCAGCCACTTTTTTCAGGGGATTTTCGCAGCGCTGCTGGAAATGGGCGTACCGGGGGGGCCCGCCGGAAAGCTCCCGGAAGGTAATCCACTCCCCTTTGGGCTTGCACCCTTTTCCGTTCAGGATATGGTTTAGTACGGGCACCACCATATAGGCATTGATATGCACGTCCGATGAGAGATTTCCCCGGGTATCCACGCCGAACTCCTTGCCGAACACCTTCAGGGTCAGTCTGCCGTTGGAAAAATCAGCACCGATGCGTTCTGCCGCTTCGGCCAGGTTGGCTCCTGCGATCTCCTGCTTGAGGGACCCGATGGCCTCTTCCTTGAACTCGTCAATGGTGTTTGGTTTTTCAACCGCACCGCTATATTTATCTATGACTGCCTTATCCAGGTGGGGGCAGGCATGGATGGGGCGTTTTTCCTTAAATACGGCCACCGCAAAGGCCAGACAGGTTTTCTCGTTGCACTCCCTGCAATTGGATCCGTTCAGCAGCTTGAAAATTTCCATGGGGTTGTTGATACGAGCCATAACGTAAAAAATCCTTTTCTCATAAAACTAAACTAATCCGGTAATCATGACCCTTTTCCCCGGACGGGTCAACCCGCCCACCTGTGTTTTTCACACGGTATCCATCAATTTGAAAGCTAAAGGATAAAAGCTGGTGCGCATGCACACACCAGCTTCATCATTCCTGCAGTCACTTGTGATGCCTTACCTGGTTTATCCAAGCACAGCATTGGCAAAGGCCCTGGCATTATCCAGATCTTCCCGGTTAGGGCGGCCGGTCATCTGATTCACCATGTCTGCCCATTGGGCATCATCCATATTCAACTTCTTTTGCACCGGGCCGTGCATGGCTTCGGCCAGAACCCCCTGGCAGTCAAAGCAACCGGCGTATTGTATTTGCTTTTCACCGCAGGCCTCTTTCATGGGTGCAGCAAAGGCATCCATGTCCTGCTCCGGGTAGGCCGGTGCCATATGGGTGATAAAACCGGCCAGTTTCTGCCCGGACCTTTCCTTGAGCACCTTCAGGCATTCTTTCACAGGGGCCGCAAGGCTGCCGGAATGAAGCGGAGATCCCAGGAAAATACAGTCGTATCCGGCTGCCGCCTCCGGGGTGAGTTCCTCTAATTTTACCAAATCCGCTTCGTGTGCCTTGCCGGCCTCTTCGCAAATGGCCCTGGCGATCTTTTCCGTGTTTCCGCTCTGGCTAAAGTAAGTTACCAATACGTTCATGATCAATTCTCCTTTTTTAAATTTTAGGAACAACGCCTACCGCTGCTTGCAGCTGCATACATCTTCTTTGATGCTCCTATCATACGGGAGGAATAATCACCGGTCTGTAGCGACGGCTACAAGATCCTTGCTTTTTTCACTCAATCCTGTGCCGTAAAAATTTGTTTTTTTATAGCAGCTTGACGTATAAGACGACCGGTCATATTCTTTTTCCCATAACAAATAACGGCCATGGGCCGCCCAGTTTCTGCCCTATGGGTATGAACGTCAATCGGCGTGCCCACAACACACAATGAAAGAAACCAGAAGCTTATGTGGTTCTTTCATATAAAAGGAGAATATCAATGACGCTTGCAAAAAAAATCATCCTTCCCAACGGGGTTACCGTAAAAAACCGCCTGTTAAAATCTGCCATGAGCGAACAATTGGGAGACAAGTCCCACAATCCGACCGGCAAGCTGGTCCGGCTGTACCGGGCCTGGGCACAGGGGGGAATCGGCATCTGTGTCACCGGCAACGTGATGGTGGACCGGGGCGCCTTGGGGGAACCCAAAAACGTGGTTCTGGACGAGCAAAGCGATCTTGACGCCTTTTGCCGCTGGGCTGAGGCCGGCCGTGAAAACAACACCCATATCTGGATGCAGCTCAACCATCCGGGCAAACAGATTCCCAAGTTTCTTGAAAGCAACCCCGTGGCCCCCTCGCAAGTCCCTTTGGAAGGGGGAATCTCCAAAGGATTCAATCCCCCCAGGGAACTGACGGAACAGGAAATTGAAACCATTATCCTCCGGTTTGCCACCAGCGCCAAACTTGCCAAAGAGGCCGGATTCACAGGCGTTCAGATTCACGGCGCCCACGGCTATCTTGTCAACCAGTTTCTCTCCCCCCACCATAACCGGAGAGATGACGGCTGGGGCGGGTCCCTTGAAAACCGGATGCGCTTCGTTTTGGAGATCTACAAGGCCATCCGGACTGCCGTGGGCAAAAAATTCTCCGTGGGAATCAAGCTGAACGCCTCGGACTTCAGGCACGGCGGGTTTACCGTGGAGGAGGCCAGCCGTGTGGCCGTCGCCCTGGAGGAACAGGGCATTGACCTGGTGGAAATTTCCGGTGGCTCC
>MDTD01071288.1_pt1 | contig 10644 bp, 10 predicted proteins | sample 811221 | NCBI WGS metagenome assembly MDTD01 (sample SAMN05326646, study PRJNA326480) | marine metagenome | isolation source: seawater | place: Pacific Ocean: South West | collected 2011
GAGGGAGTTGTGCTTGAGGATTTTGTATTTTGTGGTCCTTCAATGGTTTTTACCAATATTAAAATCCCACGATCGGAGTTTCCGCAAAGAGGTTCAGAATTTTATTTGAAAACAATTGTAAAAAGATCTGCTAGTATTGGAGCAAATGCAACAATAGTTTGCGGAGTCACTATTGGTGAATACGCATTGATTGGTTCAGGAGCAGTTGTTACGAAAGATGTTCCACCTTACTCTTTAGTAGTTGGTAATCCTGCAAAAATTATTGGCAAAGTTGATAAAAAAGGAAATCGAATTTAGTGAAAATAGTCACTGTAATTGGTGCACGTCCACAATTTATAAAAGCGTCACTCATGAGTCTAAATTTTTTTAAAAAAAATATAAATGAAGTTATTGTTCATACAGGACAGCATTTCGATACAAATATGTCTGAAATCTTTTTTGATGAAATGGAAATACCTAAGCCGAAATATAATCTAAATATACAATCACTTACCCACGGTGCAATGACAGGCAGACAAATTGAAGAAATTGAAAAAATCTTATTTAAAGAAAAACCAGATTGGTTGCTTGTATATGGAGATACTAACTCTACTTTATCAGGAGCATTAGCTGCTGCTAAAATGAATATAAAGATTGCCCATGTAGAATCAGGGCTGAGATCATTTAATAAGAATATGCCTGAAGAGATAAATAGATTATTGACCGATCATTTATCAGATATTTTATTTGTACCTTCATTAAACGCAGAAAATAATTTAATTAGAGAGGGAATTTCAAAAGAAAAAATTCAAAACGTTGGCGATATTATGTATGAAACATCCATTTTTTTCTCAAAATTTGCGAATAAAAAATCTAAAATATTAAAAAAATTAAAGCTTAAGAAAAAAGAGTATGTTCTTTCTACTGTTCATCGACAAGAGAATACCGATAGCAAAGAAAGACTACATAATATCTTTGTTGGATTGTCATACTCAAAGTTGCCAGTATATATTCCGATCCATCCAAGGACTATGAAAAAAGTAAAAGATTATAATTTAGTAATAGAAAAAAACATTAATTTTATACCACCATTAGGTTATCTAGATATGATATTGCTCCAAAAGAATGCAAATTTGATTGCAACTGACTCAGGAGGTATACAAAAAGAAGCTTATTTTTACAATGTACCATGCTTAACATTAAGAGATGAAACTGAATGGACAGAGCTTGTTGAATCCGGGGCTAATTTTTTATGTGGATCAAATGTGAATAAGATTAAATCACACATAAACAGAAAATTCGAAGAAATAAATCATGAAAATTTTTATGGTGATGGCAAGACATCATCTAAGATATTAAATTTTTTTTTAAATAAATAATTATGAAAGAAAAAATATTAGTAACAGGATCAGCTGGGTTCATTGGGAGTCACTTATCAAAATCTTTATTGGATGATGGCTTTGAAGTTTGTGGTGTCGATAATATAAATGATTATTATGACCCTCAATTAAAGTTAAACAGGTTAGAAAATTTAAAGACTTATGAAAACTTTTCTTTTAAAAAAATTGATATTTCTGATCAAACTAAACTTTCAAAATGTTTTAAAGATTTCAAACCTAAAAAGGTAGTAAATCTTGCTGCACAAGCAGGAGTGAGGTATAGTATTGAAAATCCTTACGCCTATGCTCAATCAAACCTAATTGGTTTTTTAAATATTATTGAGCTTTGTAGACATAATGATGTAGAAGGGCTTATATATGCTTCAAGTTCATCAGTCTATGGTGGAAACAAGAAGATTCCGTTTAGCATTGATGATAAAACAAATAAGCCTCTTGCTCTCTACGGGGCCACTAAGAGAGCAAATGAATTGATAGCTCACTCATATTCGCACTTATATGCTCTTAATACAACCGGTTTAAGATATTTTACTGTATATGGACCCTGGGGAAGACCAGATATGGCCATGATGATTTTTGCAAATAAAATTGTTAAAGGTGAAAAATTGCCCGTTTTTAATAACGGAAATATGAAAAGAGATTTTACATTTATAGATGATATTGTAGCGGGTACAAAATCTGCAATTAATGAAAATTATAAATGCGAAGTCTTTAATCTGGGAAACAACAAAAGCGAAAGATTAATGGATATGATATCCCTAATTGAAAAGGAGTTAGGTCAAAAAGCTATCATTGACTTTCAACCAATGCAACCAGGAGATGTCAAAGAAAGCTTCGCAGATATAAAATATTCTCAGCAGAAATTAAACTATATTCCATATACTTCAATTGATTCTGGCATACCGAAGCTGATTAATTGGTTTAAAGAATACTACAATCATTAATAAATAAAAAAGAGGAAAAAATATCAAATTAAAAAATTCAAATATTCTGGTTATCGGGGGCGCAGGATTTATTGGCAGTCATGTAGTTTCAGAATTACTAAAAACTGATGTTGGCAATGTTGTCATATATGACAACTTAACTAGAGGTAAAAAAAGTAATGTTGAAGAAAGTCTTTTAGACTCAAGATGCAGTATTTATAAAAATGGTGGAGATATAAGAGATGTCGATCTTTTGAATGATGCAATGAAAAATATTGATGGAGTTATTCATCTAGCAGCGATGTGGTTGTTGCATTGCAAAGACTATCCTAGAACAGCTTTTAAGGTCAATATTGAAGGAACCTTCAATGTTTTGGAAGCTTGCGTTAATAATAAAATAAAACGCTTAGTTTATTCTTCATCAGCTTCAGTTTATGGGGATGCAGCCGAAGTGCCCATGACAGAGAATCATCCTTTCAATAATAAAAATTTCTATGGAGCAACAAAAATTGCGGGAGAAGCGATGTGTAGGGCATTTTATGATCGCTATGGGCTAAGTTATGTAGGGCTACGGTATATGAATGTATATGGACCTCATCAGGATCAAACCGCCGCCTATACTGGTGTAATTCCAATAATGTTAAATAAAATTGATGCCAATGAGCAACCAATCATTAACGGTGACGGAAGCCAAGCTTACGACTTTATAGATGCTGAAGATGCTGGCAGGTGCAATGTGCTCGCTATGCAAAGTAAAATTACTGATGAATTTTATAACGTTGGAACAGGCATACAAACTAGCATTAAAGAATTATGTAACTTGATATTAGAATTAAAAAAATCAGAATTAGTTGTTCATTACAATCCATATAGTGCCGATGATGCAAGAAGATTGGTCCAAAATCGTATTGGTTCTCCTAACAAGGCGAAAAAAGATTTAAAATTTGAACATAAATTTGGTCTCCAAGAAGGATTAAACCGTTTAATAAAATGGAGAGAGGTTAATTCATGAATATACCGATCTCGCGTACTGAGCTACATGATGATGATATTAAAATTATTGAACAGCCATTAAAATCAGGTTGGGTAGTTCAAGGTAATTTTGTTAAAGAGTTTGAAGATCAATTTTCAGAATTTACAGGCGCTAAACATTCAATTGCGGTAACCTCTTGTACAACTGCGCTTCATTTATCTCTCGTTGCTTTGGGATTTAAAGAAGGTGATGAAGCTATTGTTCCAGCTTTTACTTGGATTTCGACAGCAAATGTGGTTGAGCATTTAGGTGGGAAAGTTATTTTTTGCGATATAGATTTGAAAACTTTTAATATTGATGTAAATCAAATTGAATCAAAGATAACACCAAAAACAAAAGCAATTTTACCAGTACATTTGTTTGGATTACCATCTGAGATGGACAAAATAAATGAAATAGCTGAAAAAAATAATTTGATAGTAGTTGAGGATGCTGCATGTGGATTTGGTTCATTGTATAAAAATGTTCACGTAGGTAATTTTGGCAATACAGGATGTTTTAGTTTTCACCCAAGAAAAGCAATTACCACTGGAGAAGGTGGAATGATAACAACCAATGATGATTCGCTAGCCCTAAAATTAAGATCTATGAGAGACCACGGTGCCGAGTTATCTGATTTTCAAAGACATCATGGTTCTAAACCATATCTCTTATCAGAGTATCCTTATGCAGGATACAACTATAGATTAACAGATATTCAGGCGTCAATAGCTACGACACAAATGAAAAGAGCAGTTTCCATTGTTGAAGAAAGAAAAAATATTGCATTGAAATATAACGAATCTTTAACATATTTGAAGTTTTTTCAATTGCCATATTATGATGATATTCTCAACCACAGCTATCAATCATACCCCTGCATTTATGAAAATAATAATTTAAGTATAGATAATGTCAAAACTATTAATGAAAAACGAAATGATTTTATGGACCGTCTTCAGAATAGTGGAGTGTCTACAAGACCCGCTACACATGCTGTACACATGCTAGAATATTATAGTAAAAAATATGAAATTAGACCCCATGATTTCCCAAATTCTTATATGGCTAACGATTGTAGTATATCATTTCCTCTGTTTAATGGATTAAAAAAAGCTGAACAAGATTACGTTGTCCAAAAAATTCATGAAAGTTTAAATAAGTGAAAATCATGTTAGAAAAATTTAAAAATTTATTTGAAAAAAATCTAAAAACTCAAAGTGATGTTTATATTATCGAGGATAAATCATTGAAAGAAAATCAATCACAGACAAATAACATTTTCTCTGATAAATGGTCTAGCTTGAACGATGAAGGACTGGAGAAACAAAACAGAGCCTTTGATTTTCAAAAAAAATGGTATTTAAACTTGTATGGATTTGCAAATGAAAAAGAGCTTCAAAAATTTTTAGCCAATCAAAGCATTATTGTTGATGCTGGTTGCGGTCTTGGATATAAATCTAAATGGTTTTCAGATTTAAGCCCTTCTTCTATTGTAATAGGTATTGATTTTTCTGATTCAGTTTTTTTTGCGCAAAAAAAATATCAAAATAAAGAAAACCTTTTTTTTGTTAAGGGAGATATTGCAAATACAAAAATAAAAAATGAATCTATTGACTTTGTTAGCTGTGATCAGGTTATTCACCATACTGAGAATCCTCTATCGACAATGAAAGAATTGTCTAGAATATTAAAATTTAATAGCGAAATCGCTGTTTACGTATATGCAAAAAAAGCAATTCCCAGAGAGCTTTTAGATGAATACTTTCGCAAAAGAACTAAATCTGTATCAAATGATGAAATGTGGGAATTTAGCGAACAACTTACTGAACTTGGTAAAAGGTTGACAGATTTAAATATTGAATTTGAAACACCTTCTATTCCCCTACTGGGCATAAAAGGTGGGAAAATAGACATTCAGCGCTTTATTTATTGGAACTTTATTAAGTGTTTTTGGAATGAGAAATTAGGTAAATCAATCTCTATTAACACAAATTATGATTGGTATGCACCTTCAAATGCCGAGCGTTATTCAAAAGAAGAATTTTTAAGAATGATTAACATTTGCAATTTAACTGCAGAATATTTCCACTCTGAAGATGCTTGTTATAGCGGCAGGTTTGCTAAAACTTTATAATGTGTGGCATAGCTGGTATTTTTAATTTAAATGGCAATTCAGTATCTCCTGTTATTCTCAAAAAAATGACAGAATCAATTGCCCATAGAGGACCTGATGGTGAGGGTCATTATGTAGATGGATATGTTGGCTTTGGACATCGAAGATTATCAATAATTGACTTATCTGCTGCTGGAAACCAACCTATGATTTCTCTAAATAAAGAAATCGTTCTAAGCTATAATGGCGAAATATATAACTTTAGAGAACTTAGGGTTGAATTAGAACGATTAGGACATCAATTTCATTCACATACTGATTCTGAAGTAGTTTTAAACGCATGGGTTGAATGGGGGAAGGATTGTATTCACAGATTTAATGGTATGTTTGCTTTTTCAATTTGGGATAAAAAAAGAAAAAAAATTCATTTAGTAAGAGATCGTTATGGCATCAAGCCGCTATATTATGGATTTTGGGACAATATTTTGATATTTAGCTCAGAGCAAAAAGCAATATTTCAGCACCCAATTGCAAAAAAAGTAATCGATGAAAAAGCATTAATTGAATATTTTACATTTCAAAATATTTTTACCGATAGAACACTTTACAAAAATGTAAAAATAATTCCCCCCGCATCAATAGCAACGATTTGTTTTGGAAAGGAAGAAAAATTAAACATTCATCAATATTGGGATTATCATTTTGAGGAACCTAGAAAAACCACAAATATTATAGAATATAGGGAAGAATTAGATAGGTTGCTGAGACAAGCTGTCAGTAGGCAACTAATAACTGATGTTGAATTAGGTTCTTATCTATCTGGAGGTATGGATTCAGGAGCTCTTACTTCTCTTGCCTCAAGAGAGTTGCCTTACATAAAAACATTTACATGCGGTTTTGATCTTTCTTCGGCATCCGGTTTGGAGTTAGCCTTTGATGAAAGAGAAAAAGCGGAAGCAATGTCTGCACTATATAAGACCGAGCATTATGAAATGGTTTTGAAGGCTGGCGATATGGAGAGATGTCTGCCTAAGCTTGCATATCATTTGGAAGAGCCAAGAGTTGGGCAAAGTTATCCAAATTATTATGTCGCTCAATTGGCTAGTAAATTTGTAAAAGTTGTTCTATCGGGAACAGGCGGAGATGAATTATTTGGTGGATATCCCTGGCGTTATTATAGAGCTGTAAATAATAATAATTTTGAACATTATATAGATCAATATTATGTTTTTTGGCAAAGGTTAATTTCAAATGAAGAAACTAAGGAGATATTTAAACCTATTTGGAAAAATGTAAAAGATGTTTGTACTCGGGATATTTTTAGAAATGTTTTTTTAAATCATAAAAACGAGTTAAATGAACCTCAAGATTATATTAATCACTCTTTGTACTTCGAAGCGAAAACATTTTTACATGGTTTGTTGATTGTCGAAGACAAAATAAGCATGTCACATAGCATGGAAACAAGAGTACCTTTTTTAGATAACGATCTAGTGGATTTTGCGATGAAGTGTCCAGTTAATTTAAAACTTAATAATTTATCCAATGTTATTAATGTCAATGAAAACGATTTAAGCGGTGTTGGAAAAAAATATTTTCACAAGTCCAATGATGGAAAACAAATACTAAGAAATGTTATGAAAAATTATGTTCCTGATTCCATCACATCTGCTAGGAAGCAAGGGTTTTCTTCTCCAGATTCTAGCTGGTTCAAAGGTGAAAGTATAGATTTTGTAAAAAAGAAGTTATTTAACAAAAATTCTCCTATTTATGATTATTTGGATAGAAACTCAATTAAAAAATTAGTCAATCAACATTTGTATGGGGAAAAAAACAGAAGATTGCTTGTGTGGTCACTATTAAATATTGATGAAAGTTTATCAGCTAATGATTTCAATTAATTTTTCATCTGGCGAGCATAATGAGGATATAAATAAATTTATAAGATTAAATTCCAATTCCCTTATATATAATGATTACAGGTATATAAATCTTATTGCAGAGCATCTTAGTGCTAATTTTCATTGGATTGTCGCAAAAATAGGAGATGATATTGCTGGAGCGTTGCCATTTATGTCTAAACAGGGACCAATGGGATGTGTGTATAATTCTATGGCTTATTATGGAAGTAATGGTGGCATCATACAAATAGATGATAATATCAATGTTAAGGAAATGCTCTTAAATAAATTTTATGAGCTTGGTGAAAAAAATAAAATATCTTGCGCTACAATTATCACAAACCCTTTAGAAAAAGACCAAGATTTTTATGAAAAAAATATTAATTACGACTATAAAGATGTTCGAATTGGTCAAATAACAAATTTAACTAGTTTGCCTAATAATGACGATTTTATCAACTTTTTCGAAAACCCAAGACCAAGAAATATTAGAAGGGCAATTAGAGAAGGAATTAGTATTGAAAAAAGCAGGGAAGGTTGGGCGCTAGACTTTCTATACAAAGTTCATAGCATTGAAATGATTGCAAAAGGAGGCCTTGCAAAGAAAAAAGAATTTTTTAATACTTTATCAAATTTTCTAAATGATAATCAATGGAATATATATATAGGAAAATTAAATGAAAAACCTATAGCAGCATTGTTATTGTTGTACAACAATGAAACTGTAGAATATTTCACCCCAGCTATTATAAATGATTACAGAAACACTCAAGCTTCTTCTCTAATTATTTATAATGCAATGAGAGATGCTATTAAAAATGGATTTAAAAACTGGAATTGGGGTGGAACATGGATATCACAAGATGGTGTTTATAATTTTAAGAAAAAATGGAATGCTCAAGATTTTCCGTATTACTATTATGTCAAATTATACAATAATGATTTATTAAATAAATCAAATGACTATTTAAAAGAAAAATATTATGGTTTTTATACCGTACCTTTTTCTGAACTATATGAAAACTAAATAAAAAATGAATGATAAGAGAAAATTAATTATAGTTGGCACAGGATTGTTTGCCGAAGTATCAAAAGCATATTTTGAAGAGTATACTGACTACGAGGTGATAGCTTTTGCCTGTCATAAAAAATATAAAGAAAAAGAATCAATATTTGATCGCCCATTACACACAATTGAGACCTTAAGAAGCGATTTTCCAAAACAACATAATGAAGTATTTGTTGCTATTGGCTACGGAAGGATGAATAAAATGCGTCAATCGGTCTATAGAGAAGTCAAATCTCTTGGATACAACACTCCATCTTTTATTCATCCAGGTGTTAAAATATGGGACTCCACCTCAATTGGTGATAATGTTTTTATATTTGAAGATAATACTATTCAGCCTTTTACAAGCATTGGGAATAATACTATTCTATGGAGTGGAAACCACATTGGTCATCATTCTAAAATTGGTAGTCACTGTTTTATTTCATCCCATGTAGTCATATCTGGTTCTTGTAATATAGGCGATAATACATTTGTAGGTGTAAATTCAACTTTTCATGACAGTATAAGTGTGGGCAAAAGTGTTCTTATTGGTGCTGGAGCTATTATTGGGGAAAATATTGATGATGATAGCGTATATTCTCCAAAAAGGACAACTAAATTTAAAAAAACAAGTAAAGAGGTTGGGTTTTAGATGGAAACTGATAATACCATCAATAAATTAAACGATTTATATACAAGGAATTTAAATAAGCATGGAATTTCCTCTAAGTCCGTAGGGTGGTCTACAAAAGAGTCTCAGGAATTAAGATTCGATATTCTCAATGGTGTAATTAATGAAAATGAATCTGAAATTTCCATAAATGATTATGGATGTGGATATGGTTCACACTTAAAAAATTTGCTTAAATCGGGTTATCCTATAAAATGTTATAATGGATATGACATCAGCAATGAAATGCTTTTTAAAGCAAAAAAAGAACTAAAAAACTGTAAAACAAAAATAAATCTCATTAATAGCACAGAGATTAAAACAAAGGCTGATTATAGTTTTGTATCGGGTACTTTTAATGTACGTTTTGAGGATAGTGATGAATATTGGATAGAATTTATCAAAGATAAATTAAATCAAATTAATAAATTTTCTTCAAAAGGGTTTTCTTTCAATTTATTGTCAAAATATGTTGATTGGAAAAAATCAGATCTATTCTATGCAGATCCAACATTTTGGTTTAATCATTGTAAGATTTCTTACTCTAAGCATGTTTCACTAATGCATGACTATCCACTTTATGAATGGACAATTATAGTAAGAAAAAACCTGTAAAATGATTTGGAAAAAATATGGATTGATATTTAAACCTGATAAATCTAAGGAATGGATGCAAACCCACGCGGCATTACCAACACCTTTATTCTTAAAAAATGAAATTTATAGAGTTTTTTTCTCTAGCAGGGATAAATACAATTATGCTAATGTTGGATACTTTGATTTTGATATTTCGACAAAAAGTATTGTAAATATATCAGATAAACCTGTTTTGAGTCCGGGCAAATTGGGGTATTTTGATGGACAAGGAGTTCAGGCAACAAGTGTGATTCGAAAAAATAGCAATGTCTATTTATATTATTTAGGTTGGCAAAAAGGAGACCCGTATCCATTGTTTTATACATCAATTGGTTTGGCAATTAGCAAAAACAATGGTGAATCATTTCAAAAATATTCAGATGTTCCGATAATAGATCGTTCTAAATATGACCCATGGATGGTTTCGGGAGGAACAGTTATAAAAATTAATAATAAATTTGTTATGTATTACTTGTCTGGGCAGTTCATGAAAATATCTAATAAAAACATTTATTCAATATATGATATTAAAATAGCAGAATCAAAAGATGGAATAAATTGGAATAGAAAAGGCACAACAGCTCTTTCGTTGAATGAGAATGAGACAAATATCTCTAGAATGAGCATTTTAAAAGATAAAAAAATGTTTGTCGCATGGTATCCCATAAAAAAAGTGAATAAAGGTTATCGTTTCGGATATGCAGAATCAAAAGATGGATTAAATTGGAAAAGATATGATGACAGTGTAGGGATTGATGTTTCTAAAACCGGTTGGGACAGTAAGAGTTTAGATAAGCTAGCTGTTATTGAACATAAAAATAAAAGATATATGTTTTACAATGGAAATAATTATGGCTATGATGGCATAGGATTAGCCGAGTGTTCACATGAGTAAATTTATCCACTTCCAAGATGTTAAAGTTGATAATAAAGATACATGGAAAAATAAATTTATTTTA
>MDTD01117544.1_pt1 | contig 10644 bp, 8 predicted proteins | sample 811221 | NCBI WGS metagenome assembly MDTD01 (sample SAMN05326646, study PRJNA326480) | marine metagenome | isolation source: seawater | place: Pacific Ocean: South West | collected 2011
CGACCGAGACGACCGAGACGACCGAGACGACCGAGACGACCGACCGACCGACCGACCGCATCTGACGAAAAAACATACCCTCGAAAGGACACGCTCTATGAGTCCGACACCCATACAGAGCGCACGACAACGGCCATACCAATACACACCACCGCGTCCAATGGTCCGAGAGACGACCCTCGCACACACGCGCGCGGAGTCCAATCTGATGAAAAACAAAAACACACACAAAAAACACCCACGCCTGCCTCTCCCTCACGAGTCGTGACCCTCCACGCACCCCCCCCCAGCAGACGCCATCCCATCCCTCTCTCGTGTCTCTCCCTCGCGCGACTGACGGACGGACTGGATCAGAACGACCGGTCGTGACCCGTCGTATCAAGGGACTCGGGTACATGCGATGACGTCACGGCCCATCATCCATCGATGACGACGTCGCGCGTCGTCACACTCGCGACCGCGATCGCGATCGCGATCGATCGACGCGTTCGTCTCTCGTCGCGCGATCTCTTCGTCCCGGAGTCGACGCGAGCCTCGCGCGCGTGACTCGCGCGCATCGATTCATTTGCATGCGCGCGGTGATTCCACGCGCGCGAGACGCGGTGCTTCGCGCGCGGTCGTCGTCGAGAAGTGCGTGCCGAGGGAGGTTCGTGACGACGAGACGGACGAAGAATCGATCGTTGATTACGTCGAACGGGGTCTCGATCGAGACGAGAGAGACGAGTGAGGAGGAGAGGTCGGAGACGATGCCCGCGGCGTTTGATTTCGGCGCGCGGCGATTGACGGAGACGGTGTCGCCGACGCCGAGCGATATCGCGATCGCGTCCGCGGCGCGCGCGTTGCCCATCAAGGAGGTGGCGGAGAAAATGTGTGGTCTGCGAGAGGAGGAGTACGAGATGTATGGACGGTACAAGGCGAAGGTTTCGGAGAAATTGTCGACGACGTTGGGCGTCGCGAGGGGCGGCGAGGCGGACGGGACGACGCGAGGGGTCGACGTCGAACGCGGGTATTACGTCGTCACGGCCGGGATCACGCCGACGCCGTTGGGTGAGGGGAAGTCTACGACGACTATTGGGTTGGTGCAAGCGATGCAAGCGCACACGAACGCGCGGGCGGTGGCGTGCATTCGACAGCCGTCCATGGGGCCGACGTTTGGCATCAAGGGCGGCGCCGCGGGCGGAGGGTATTCGCAGGTGATTCCGATGGAGGAGATGAACTTGCACCTGACCGGGGACATTCACGCCATCGGTGTGGCGAATAACTTGCTCGCGGCGGCGATCGACGCGCGCGTGTTTCACGAGTCGACGCAGAGCGACGAGGCGCTGTGGAGGCGTTTGATGCCGCAAAAAAAGGATGGCTCTCGCGAATTCTCCGCCATCATGTTCAAGCGCTTGAAGAAGCTCGGCATCGACAAGACGAATCCGGACGATTTGACGGAAGAGGAACGATCGAAGTTTGTGCGCTTGGACATTGATCCCGATCGCATCACGTGGAGACGGGTCGTCGACATGAACGATCGCTTCTTGCGCGAAATCACCGTCGGCGAATCTCCGACGGAAAAGGGCAGGACGCGCAAGACTGGTTTCGACATCACCGTCGCGTCCGAAATCATGGCCGTTCTCGCCATGACCACGTCCCTCGCGGACATGGAGCAACGACTCGGTAACATGGTTGTCGGTCCCGATCGCGCGGGCGGTCCGGTGACGTGCGACGACTTGGGCGTCACCGGCGCGCTGATGGCGCTCATGCGCGACGCCCTCAAGCCGACGCTCATGCAAACGCTCGAGGCGACGCCGGTTCTCGTGCATGCGGGTCCGTTCGCGAACATCGCGAGCGGTAACTCGTCCATCATCGCCGATCAAATCGGTCTCTCCATGGTAGGCAAGGGCGGTTTCGTCGTCACCGAAGCCGGCTTCGGCGCCGATATCGGTCTCGAAAAGTTTGTCAACTTGAAGTGCCGCAAGTCTGGCCTGAAGCCGAACTGCGCCGTGATCGTCGCCACCGTGCGCGCGCTCAAGTGTCACGGCGGAGGTCCGCCCGTGAAGGCTGGTCAACCCCTCGACCACTCGTACACGACGGAAAACGTCGACATGGTTCGCGAGGGCATGTGCAACTTGGTGCGACACATTGAAAACACCAAGGCGTTCGGTATTCCGATCGTCGTCGCCATCAACGCGTTCCCGACCGATACGGAGGCTGAACACGCCGCCATCCGCGAATTGTCTCTCGCCGCCGGCGCCGAGGATGCCGTCTTGTGCACGCACCACGCGCGCGGCGGCGCGGGCGCTGTCGACCTCGCCGCGGCCGTCAAGGCGGCGTGCGAGAAGAACGAAGACTGCAAGGACTTCAAGTTTGGTTACGATCTCTCTGCCGACATCAAGAGCAAGATAGAAGCCGTCGCGAAGAATGTGTACAAGGCTGGCGCGGTAGAATTCTCCGAGCAAGCCGAGGAAAAAATCAAGCTCTACACCGAGCAAGGTTTCGGTGAATTGCCGATTTGCATGGCCAAGACGCAATATTCTTTCTCCCACGACCTTAACTTGAAGGGCGCGCCGAGTGGATTCACGTTACCGATCGGCGACGTTCGCCTGAGCGCGGGTGCCGGATTCCTCGTGCCGCTTGTCGGCGCGTTCCCGACCATTCCGGGTCTCCCGACTCGTCCGGCGTACTACGAGATCTCCGTCGACACGGAGTCGGAACAAATCTTGGGTTTGAGCTAGACAGAACTTGATGGGATATTTATCACAACTCGGTTTGTATTAAGATATTCGTTCAACGAGTGAATAATCATGCGCGTTGTTTACTTTTTCGCCTTCTTCGCCGCGCCGCCCTTCTGCGCGCCTGCCTTTGTCTTTCCGCCGGCCGCGGTCGCCTTCGGTTCGAGATCCGGGCCCGGGGTGAACGAGGGTAAGTCCTTCGCGTCCTCCTTGTCGACGAGGAATAAGGTGTACCCGTTGCCGCACGCGACGCGTCTCGTCGTCTTGCCTTCCAAAGACGGCACCAAGTCGGGATTGGCGCTCGATTTCTTCCCCTTTGGACCATAGCCGAGCTCACCGTACGCGCCACCGCCCCACGTCACGGCGGACTTTTCAGCGCACGCGGCGAACGTGACGCCACCGCTCGCGAAATCGCGCAAGACCCAGCCTTGCAACCCCATGAACGGCACGGGGTACATGGTGTTGTCGCCGCTCGTCTTCAACTTGCCGAAGGCGTACAACTGACCTTGCAACGCGGACACGAACGTGGACACCGATCCCGCGCCTAATACGGCGTCTTTCGGGACCAAGTTGCGGTCGCCACCCTGGATATCAACCATCTTGGGCGCGAATTCATCCTTTTGCACGCGATGGCCGAGTCGACCGTACCCGCCGAATCCCCACGTCCAAATTTTACCCGCGTCGTCGAAGCACGCGACGTGGTTGGTGCCGCAGGATAGCTTGACGACCTTACGATCACCGAACCCGTTCGCGACGACGCGTCTCGGGTGCGGCTGCGGTTCGTACACAATCTTGATGGAGCTCGCGCTCGTGTTGTACTCGTGATCGGTACCGTGTCCCAACTGACCGTATTGCGGCAAACCGTAGGTGAAAACCTCACCGTCGCGCGTCAAGACCGCGGTGAAATCGGCCCCACACGACACGCTCGCCCCGTTCGCGACGAGAGCCTTGACCGGTGTCAATTTGTCGTCCTCGGTGTCGCCCTTTTTCATCTGCTTCTTCATCGTGCCGCAACCAATCTGTCCAAACTTATTCGATCCGATACCGTACACATCGCCGTTTTCGCACACCACCGCCGTGTGACTCTTCCCACACGCCACGGCCACGCACTTTTCATCCCTCAACGCCTCCACCAGCGTCGGCGTTCCTCGATTCTTATAATCGCCGTGTCCCAACTGTCCTCGCTCGTTCCGTCCCCACGTGTACAATCTCCCCTCGTCATCGATCGCCGCCGCGTGCGTCGCCGCCGCGCCTCCACCGACGCACGTCCACGTCTTCCCGAGCAACGGTTCGAACGCGTGCGGTTCGTTCAGATCCACGTACGGTCCACCGTCCGGATTCGTCTTGTTCCTTCCCACGTTGTGCCAATCCGTCGCCCCACAAAACAATAATTCACACGTCACCGCGTCCATCGCCTCGCTCGCGCTCATCGCTCGATCACTTCGAGACGCGCGGTCGATCGATCGATCGATCGCTTCGAGACGCGCGATCGCTCGATCACGAGTCTCGTCGTCGTCGCGCACTGCGGATGATGCACTCTTTTGAATCATCCACCCCGTGCATCCATCATCGGTGCGACACGATCCATCGAGCGATCACGACTCGAGACGAGTCCCTCCCACAGGCGTCGCGATCGCCCCGTGGGATGGGGCGTGTGCAGACACTCATATTCGTAGTATCCAGACACTCGGTACATACACTGATTCCTGTAAAATCTATCAAAAGGAGTAGCACTCCCACGAATTCATAGTATCCAGACACTCGGTACATACACTGAACCATTTCAAACCCATCAAAAGGAGTACGACGACCACGTGCCGTCCCCTCGTCTCGATCGGCGCGCTCGATCGCGATCGATCGCGCGGCACTCGTCGTCCTCGTCGCTCGCGCGAACGCGACGATGCGCGCGAGAGACGGCGTCGAGGAAGATCTCAGCGCGTACGCGCGCGAGGATCTCGTGTACAAGGCGAAACTCGCCGAACAGGCGGAGAGGTGCGCGCGAATGAATGCATCGAATCGCTCGGCGCGCGTGGACAAAGAATGGGACGGTCGTCGTCGTCGTCGGGACGACGGCCGGGTGTCTCGTCGACGATTGCGCGCGACGCGCGGACGCGACCGAACGCGAACGACCGCGCGCGCGCTCGAGAGAGAGGACCGCGGGCGTCGCGCGTCGCGCGTCGAGTCGAGTCGAGTCGAGTCGATTCGGATCGATTCGATTCGATCGATCGATCGAACGAACGACCGAACGAATGGGCGCGCCGATCGAACGAACGAACGATCGATGCGCGACGCGTGATGCGCGTCGACGCGCGCATCACGTCGCGCGCGTCGACGCGTGCGCGGGTGGTGGGCGGGGAAGGGGGTGGAGAACGCGCGATGAAGGGCGGATCGACGCGTCCCCGCGTCCCCGCGCGGATCGAGGGCGCGGGGCGCGCGGGGCGCGCGCGCGAGGCGGAGGGAACGCGTCCGAATCGAAGCGGTGTGAGGCGCGAGGCGACTGACGGTGGTGCGTGCGATTGATTGTCGTATCGATGATGATGATAGGTATGAGGAGATGATGGATTACATGAGCGAGGTGACGCTGAAATCGAGCGAGGAGGAGCTGAGCGTCGAGGAGAGGAATTTGCTGAGCGTCGCGTTTAAGAACGTCATCGGCGCGCGTCGCGCGTCGTGGCGCATCGTGAGCTCCATCGAGACCAAGGAGGAGACGAAACACTCGAAGGATAGCGACAAGTGCAAGTTGATCGCGGCTTACAAGGCGAACGTGGAGACTGAGCTCACGAACATTTGCACGAGGATTTTGGGTTTGTTAAAGGAACATTTGGAGGATCGGTGCTCGGCGGGCGAGTCCAAGGTTTTTTACAAAAAGATGAAGGGCGACTACTGGCGCTACCTGGCCGAATTTAAGGGAGGCGCGGAACGCAAAGAAGCCGCGGAAGAGACGCTTTTGGCGTACAAGAGCGCCGAGCAAACCGCCGAGGCTGAACTCGCGTCGACGCACCCGATTCGTCTCGGTTTGGCGCTCAACTTTTCCGTCTTTTACTATGAAATCTTGAACGCCCCCGAACGCGCGTGCCAAATGGCGAAGAAGGCTTTCGATGAAGCCATCAGCGAACTCGACACGCTCGGCGAGGAGTCGTACAAGGATAGCACGCTCATCATGCAATTGTTGCGCGATAACCTCACGCTCTGGACGTCCGATATGGACGATTCCGCGCAAGCCGGCGGCATGGAAGAAGAAGAGGAGGAGGACTAAGGAATGGTAAGGGAAGAGCTGTATTTTTTACTCGCGAGGACGCGCGTGAAGTCTCAACAAAGGGACAGCACGCGTCTTCTCTCACTTTCCTCGAAACAGCACACGCGAGTACGTACGTCTAGTCGAACAACAGATGATATGAACAACATGTGCACGTTTATCCAACAGCTGAAAATGAAATCATTCACAAATCCTTCTTCGAACTAGATAGAATATTTAGCGACGCGACGACACCGCGCGCGTCGATCGCGCGACGTCGTCGAATCGAGCGCGCGTTCACGTCGACGCCCTGGGCTTGTGTCGAAGCGGCGCCTCGGTGTAGAGCAAGCCGAACCCGACCGAGGCCAAGAGCGCGAGCGTCTTCACGACCGAGAAATCCTTCGGCCATACGATGATGGTAAACGCGATCGTGGCCATCTTGTTGATGACACCCACGAGCGTAAACGTCGTCGCCGTGATGACGGATCGACACTTCCAACCGCTGTACGAAATCGCCACGCCCACGACGCAACTCAAAAGCAAATAAAACATCGCCCCCTCCTCATCCTTCATCATCTGTTCGTTCTCGCCCGTGGCGTAATACAAAACAATCGTCGGCGGTATAGCCAACGCGTTCGTGTAAAACACGCGCTCCCACTGCGTCATGGAGATATTTTCGGTGAGATGTTTCCCGTACGTCATCTGCACGGCGAGCAACAGCCACCACACGAGCAACCAAAACATCCCCGCGCTTCCATCGATGCTCACGCCGGTATCGTTCGAGATGTACACGCTCGCCGCGAACACCACTCCCATCAGACTCACGATCGAACGCACGTTCGGAAACGATCGATTCATAAACGCCCACTCGATGAGACACACGATGAGCGGCAGGCAGCACCTCGCCGAAATCACCGCCCCGACGTTGGTCAGCATCAACGCCTTCATGTTTGAAAACAACCCCATCGCGAACATGGTGGTGTACGTGACGAAGGGTAAGATTCTCTTGCGCTCGAACGGGCCGAGCACGCGCATCCCACCCACCTCCATGCAGGTCACCACCAACGCGCTCACCGCGAGCTGCGCCCCGGATACCACCGTCGGGAGCCCGTTCGTGGACACCGCGAGCTTATTGATGACGAGCATCGTGGACGAACACAGGGAATATAACACGATCCACGTCAGCTTTTCTCGCGACGACGGCGTGTTCGCGACGTCGGCTTTACCGCCGCTCATGTCGAGTGGCGTCGATCGCGCGTTCGGTCGGTCGGTACGAGTTCGACGACGATTCTCGCGCGCGCGACGTCGATCGAGGGCGTTCGCGCGGACGATCTCGCGGGAGAGTAATTCACGCGCGCGCGTCGATCGTCGATCGATCGATCTCGCGCGTGTCGCGGTGTGCGGAGACGCGGAACCACTTTTCCGGATGTCTCGCGAGCTGGCGCCCGACGCCACTCGCGAGAACGCATTCGCCGTCGTCAGTCGTCGACGCGCGCGCGCGATGGCTCGCGGACGGACGCTGGTGATAGATAATTACGATTCCTACGCCGTCATCTTATCCCATCTCATCGCTCGCGTCGAGGGCGCGGCACCGGTGGTGGTGAGGAACGACGACGTGTCGGTCGATGCCGTTCGAGCGACGCTTCTCGGCGGCGACGAGGGGTTCGCGCGCGTCGTCATCGGTCCCGGGCCGGGAACGCCGACGCGGGCGAGCGATGTGGGGGCGGCGGTGGCGATTTTGCGCGCGGAAGGGGCGCGTGCGGACGTGCCGGTGTTCGGGGTGTGTTTGGGACACCAAGCGTTGGCGACGTTCGCCGACGGGGGCGCGACGGAGAAAAATCCCGCCGGGGCGGTGCACGGACGCGTGTGCGGGGTGAGACACGACGGTGGGAGCGTGTTGTTTGAAGGTGTGCCGTCGGGATCGGCGAATGGGTTCGTGGCGACGAGGTATCACTCGTTGGCGGTGACGGCGTGCGGCGCGGGATATCGCGCGCGCGCGTGGGCCGAGGACGACGGAACCATCATGGCGCTCGAACACGAGCGGTTACCGAGATACGGCGTGCAGTTTCATCCGGAGAGCGTGTGTACGACGTATGGGGATAGGATTTATGCGAATTTTCTCGCGGCGAGCGAGGCGTGGTGGACGTCGAAGACGGGCGAGCCGCCGAGCGGCGTCTCGGTGCCGCGCGCGCTCGTCGACGCGAGCGCGCGTCTCGAGTGCGCGCCGTCGACGAGTGGCCCGTCGTCGGCGTTGGGTGATCCGTCGCACTTGCGATTGCGCGTGAAAACCGTGGACGCGTCCGCGACGCCGTCGACACGAATCACCGAGGATATATTTTGGCGACTCTTCGGCGGCGCCGCCGGCGACTCGGACGCCGTCGCCTCGGATTGCTTTTGGTTGGACACGGCGGACGAGAGTAAAGGTCGATTCAGTTTCATGGGCGCTCGCGGTGGTCCACTCTGGCGTCGCGCGCTCTTCGATCTCGCCCCCGCGCCTCGGGACGCGATGACCGCAGACGCCGACGGGACGCGGCGATTCGGCGCCGCGTCGTCGCGCCGCCGCGCGCCCGGCGTCCTCCGCGTCGAAAACGCGCGCGGCGATGTCACCACAGAAACTCTCGAGCGCGGTTTCGTCGCTTGGCTCGACGATCATTTACGTCGTCGAACGGTGCGCGCGAAGGACGCCGCGTCGCTCCCTTTCGATTTCCGGTGCGGCTTCGTGGGATACTTGGGATACGAAATGCGCGACGAGTGCGATTCGCTCCCGCCAGCGAGCGATTCTCCGCTTCCGGACGCCGCGTTCTTCCTGTCCGATCGATACGTCGCATTCGATCATCTCGAACGCGTCGTCTACGTCGTCGGCGCGCACGACGAAGACGACGACGAGGCGTCGTCCGTGACCACGGAATGGGTCGCGTCGATCGCCGCGTCGATCGACGAAATCGTCGCCGACGCATCCTCCACCGGTGCCTCGTCGGTCGACGGGGCGAACGAGACGGTCCACGCGATGACGTCTGACGAATTAATGCGCGCGACTGATTTCGCGTGGCGGCGCGATCGCGAGGAGTACGTCGCCGACATACGCGCGTGTCAAGACGCCATCGCCTGTGGAGAGACGTACGAGACGTGTCTCACGAACCTCCTGCATCGACGTCGATCGGCCGATTCGCGCGCGAGTCCTCGCGCGTTATACACCGAACTCAGACGACGAAATCCAGCGCCGTACGCCGCGTTCCTCTCCGTGGGAACGGGAACGCGACGCGCAGATACCGATACCGATACCGCCGCCGACCCACCGCCGATCGTCGTGACGTGTTCATCACCGGAACGTTTCTTACGTCGCGACCGATCCGGCGCGCTCGAGGCGAAACCGATCAAGGGCACGTGCGCGCGAGTCTCTCCGCTCGGGTGCGACGCCGACGTCGCCGCCGCGCTCGCGCTCGAACGAGACGTCAAGGAACGCGCGGAAAATTTAATGATCGTGGATTTATTACGAAACGATCTCGCGCGCGTGTGCGACGTCGGAAGCGTCGACGTGCCCGCGTTGGCGAAGATTGAATCCTACGCGTCGGCGCACCAACTCGTGAGTCGCGTGACGGGAACGCCTCGCGCCGACGTCTCCTCCGTGGACGTCTTACGCGCGGTGTTCCCACCGGGAAGCATGACGGGAGCGCCCAAGATTCGAACGATGGACATCATAGAGGCGTTGGAAAACGCGCCGAGGATGGTGTACAGCGGCTCGATCGGGTATTTCGATTTCGACGGCGCGTTTGACGTAAACGTCGTCATTCGAACCGCGACGACCCGCGGCGACGACCAGTGGATCGGCGCGGGCGGGGCGATCACCGTATTGAGCGATCCGGTGAAAGAATGGGAAGAGATTGAATTGAAAGCGAGAGCCATCTTGCGCGCGTTCGCGAGCGTCGAGCGCGAACGGTCTGAGTAGTTCGCGCGGTTGGTTTTTAGGTCAACGCGCCGCCTCCGCGCGCGACACTCAACGACGCACGGACGGAGGAATACGACGCACAATTAGCGTACACGCGCACACACGCCATGTCCCGATCGACTCGCGCGCGCGATCTCGAGCTCGCGCGCGTCGTCGCGTCTGACCCGGACGTCTCCGCCGTGCGGGCGGCGCTGCGCGAGTTGACTCTCCGCGCCGCCGAACCGAGACGCGCGCGCGACGACGACGCCGAGCACGACGCCGAAGTGGAAGAAATCGCGCGTTTAGTCACGTACGGCACCGCCCGTCACGCGTCCGCGGAGACGAGGAGGGCGTGCGTGGAATTCGTGGGAACCGCGTTGGCGACGACGAGGACGGCGCCGGCGACCGCGGAGGACGCGGCGGACGACGAGAGACGACGAAAGAAAAAGACGACCGAGGCGATGACGGAGGAGGAGACGGAAGAGAAGGAGGAGGAGCGACGAAGGCGCGCGCGAGCGGAGAAACGACGACGACGGTCGCGAGAATTGTTTTTAGAGGTTTTGCGCGCGAGAGCGCGCGAGGAACGCGACGAGACCGCGCGGCGAACCGTCGCGGACGCGTTCTCTCGCGCGGGACCGGTGGGAACGGCGTCGACGCGTGAATTGATGCTCGCGGTGGCGATGATGGAGGCGTTTACTCGAGACGACGACACCGAGGCGGTGGTCGGGGCGTTGGACGCGGGGACGACGATGTTGGGCGCGCGAATC
>MDTD01041871.1_pt1 | contig 10643 bp, 10 predicted proteins | sample 811221 | NCBI WGS metagenome assembly MDTD01 (sample SAMN05326646, study PRJNA326480) | marine metagenome | isolation source: seawater | place: Pacific Ocean: South West | collected 2011
AGGGTTTAAACAAACAGAACTTGAATATGATAGAGATAAAAGAGAAAAGGGAAAATCAAAATATTCAATTTTTAATCTTTTTAATTTGGCTTTAGACGGCATTACAAATTTTTCTTATACGCCTTTAAGGATCTCAACTATAACAGGTTTAATAATTGGTATTTTTACTTTTATTGCTGCTATTACGGTCGCGATTATAAAGATTTTAAATCCAGAATATTTTATTCAAGGTTTCACATTAAATAGATTTTTAATTTTGTTATCAACAAGCGTGCAGCTAATTTTTTTAGGAATAATAGGTGAATATTTAATAAAAATATTTATTGAGGTAAAAAAAAGGCCAATAGCTATTATAAGAGATAATAAAGGTTTTGAGCAAAGCAGAATTGAAGATATTAAAAAAGATTTATCGATAAATTAATATATATGAAAATCTTTTTAAAAAGAATCGTGGAGGCAATTTTGCCTTTAGACCTTGATGAAAATTTATTAAATGATGTTAATAACGAGACTTATAGACTGCTTATTAATTTGCCCTTTTTTTTAAAGTTTCCTTGTTTTGTATTTATAATTATTTGTAATTTGCTGTCCTTTAAAAATTTTGTCATCCCATTTTACTTCTGTAATTTAAAAGAGAGAAAAAATCTTGTAAAAAAAAATTTAACATTTAGACTTTTAAACGGAAATTTATTGAAAATATTAATAACTTATTCATCCCTAGCTTTTTTCGATAATCCTAAGGTACAAGATATAATAGGATACAAAGTATAAATTATGAGTAAAAAATACAATTACATCGATGCAAATAATCTAAACAATAACTTTAATTTAAGTTGTGATGTTTTAATAATTGGTAGCGGAGCAGGTGGGTCAGTAACCGCAAAAATATTATCAGATAAGGGACATGAAGTTATGGTTGTTGAGGAGGGAAATAATTTTAATAATGATGATCAGCTGGGCTTATCTAAGAATCTGGATAAGTGGCGTAACTATGGAGCGACACCAATATTTGCTAATGGAAATATAATTTCTTACGCAGAGGGTAAATGTGTAGGCGGCGGCACTGAAATTAACGGAGCCATTATGTGGAGAACTCCTGACGAAATTCTAGAGAATTGGAGCACTGAATTTAATTTAGAAGATCTCAAATTTAAAAATTTAAAAAGATATTTTTCAGAGTACGAGGAAGAAATGTCGGTAAGTTATCAGGACGAGAATCTTTCAAACTTTGCCTCTCAAAAACTTCTAGAAGGTGCTGAAAAACTTAATTGGAATACTGCAAAAGTAAAAAGAGCTCAAGTAAATTGCAAAAATACTAATCAATGTCCTATTGGATGTCCAACAGGTGCGAAGATGACTATGAAAAAAACATTTTTACAAAAGGCTTTAGATAATGGGATTAAAATTTTGTTTAACTCTAGAGCAGAAAGAATTGTTATTAATAGTGAAACAGCAAAAAACGTTTTAATAAAAAACTCGAATGGAAGAAAATATTTTATTAAATTTAAATATCTATTTCTTAGTGCTGGTCCAATTCAAACACCTATGATTTTAAAAAAAAGTGGTGTTAATAAAAATATAGGCACGAATTTTTTTATCCATCCTAATATCAAAATTGCTGTTATGTTTAATGAAAATATTAATGCTTCTAAAGGAACAATGATGACGAGACAAGTAGATGAATTTAAAAAAGATGGCTTCACCATTGGTAGTAGTAATTACTCACCATCTTATTTATCAATATTCACATCTAATTATATTAAAGAGGGAGAGGATTTTTTAAAGGAATGGCAAAAAGTAGCCCTTTACATATCATTGTTAAAAATAAAAGGCGTGGGAAAAATTCAAAGAATACCATTGTTAGATTTCCCATTGATAACATTTAAATACCATAAAGACGATCTTTATTTAATAAAAAAGAGTTTAAAGAAAATGTTTCAGCTTTTCTTTTCATTAAATGTTAAAAAAATTTTAACTCCTTTAAAAGATTTTCCAATTATAAAAAGTTATGATGAATTTTTACAAATTGAAAATAATGATAGATTATTTTCTAATATTGACATTAGTTCTGTTCACGGAATGTCAAGTTGCAGGATGAGTGGAGATCCTGACAAATTAAGAACACCACTTGATTCATCTGGAAAACTTCATGGATTTACAAATATATATGTTGCAGACGGATCAATTTTACCTTCTTCACCTGGAGTGAATCCTCAACAAACTATTGCATCCATATGCATGCAAAATGCCTACAAATTTTGTGAGGAAACATCTGTTAAATAAAAATGAAAAATTTTTTATTACTAAATGTTTTTAAATCAAAATCTATAAGTAAATTTTTTCTATTTATATATTTTTTTATTGCTTTTTCTTTTCTTTTTTTATTTGTATTCTTTTTTTTCACACAAGGTATAAATTACGAAATTTTTTTTGATTTTAGAGAAAATATTAAAAATCTTGAAAAAAATAATATACTCACATTTTTTGTATTCTTTTTTGCCGGCATTATATGGTCCTTCTTTCAAGGTTTTATAGCTCCGGTAAACATTATCTTTGGTTTTCTATTTGGAAATCTAATAGGATTATTTTTGATATCGATCACCACAACGATCGGACACTATTTTTTTTATCTTTTAATGAAAAAACATAATTTTAATTATTTTAAAAATTTACGAAAAATTATAAAAAACAGGTTTCAAAACATTTTAAAAAATAAGAATTTATATTTTGCTTTATCAAGATTTATAATATTTATACCAAGTCAAATTGCTAATATATTTGCGTTAATTCTAAGAATTGATAAGTTAGATTTTTTATTAATATGTTTTTTTGCTCCATTACCTTTACGTGTTTTATATACTTTTTTGGGTGACACAATTTACGATGAAGCAAAAAATTTTTTCTACGATAATAATTTTAGTTTGAACAAAGTTTTTTTATTAGTCTTTTTAATCATAATTTCCTTTGGAATTTATTTAATATTAAAAAACAAAAAAACATCTTTTTTTAAAAGTATTAAAGTAATAACTAATAATAAAGGTATTTGATGAAAACAGTAGCTATTATACCAATAAAAGAAAATTCAAAAAGAGTTAAAAAAAAGAATTTCAAAAAAATAAATAATAAAAAGCTTTATGAGTATCTGCTTGAAAAATTACACCATTGCAATTTCGATGAGATTTATATTGATTCAGATAGTCAAGAAATTGAGAAATATGCTAAAAAAAACGGATTTCAGTTTATAAAAAGAAAAAAATATTTAGCTAGAGACAATGCAAATGGAAATGATTTATTAAATTATCATTCAAAAATCATAAAAGCTGATCTTTATTTTCAACTATTCGTTACTGCACCCTTATTAAGCATAAATACAATAAACAAATGTATCAGTGCTTTAAAAAAGGCAAAAAATAATGACTCTATAATGACTGTGAATGAGATTTACTCATGGTTCTGGTTTGAAAAAAAACCAGTAAATTATAAACCAAAAATTCTTCCAAGAAGCCAAGATGCAAAACCCATAATTCAAGAAACGACAGGTTTATACGGAATTAAAAAGAAGTCGCTACTAAAATTAAAATGCAGGATTGGTGCCAGGCCAATCTTTTATAATATACCGCATTACGAGTCAGCAGATTTAGATAATCTAAAAGATTTTGAATACTTAAAAAAAATCTTAAAAAATAAATAAAATTTTGAAAAATATAATAGTTGCCCAATCAATTGCAGAACTTGAATTTATAATTAATAAATTATCTAAAATTAATAATTTATATTGCTTACCTTTAAATTTATCAGTTCAGCTATATTGTATTGAAAATAAGATACAGTTTATTGACCCTATTTTTTATATAGATAATAAATTTCATAACGAAGCTGTTTACTCATCTGAAAAAATGAAAAAAAAAATTAAATTTGATAAAAATTATAAATTAGGTGAAAAAATCAACATAATTACTTTTTTGAGGTCTTATTTTAATAGCATCATATACTTAATAGAGATTATCAGCAAAATTGACAAAAAAGAAAAGGTTGATAAAATTTTTGTATCTGGATGGTTTAATTATGAGGATACATTTTCATCTGAAAATTATTATGTGTCATTTATCCTAAAAAGTATTTTCAAAAAAAAAATTGTTGAGATTACTAAACAAAATATCAGATTACCCAGATTTGATTATAAAAATAAATATCTAATTAAATCAAAAAAATTAGATAGCAAATCAAAAATTGTTATCTTATCTAATGTTGGATATAATTTTTTTAGAATTTTAAAATACTTATTTAGCAGAAAGGAAAAATTTTTAGTTATTTCCCCACTCAATCAAGAAATATCTAACTTAAAAAAGATAATATTAAAAATTTTTAGGGTACATTTTTTTTCATTTGAAAAATTAAAATCAAAAGAAAAGATTCTTTTAAGATTACCAAAGGTTCAATATAAATTTAGAAAATTTAACATTACAAAATTACTAAATTTTCGTATTCAACAAGAAAAAAATAATATTTTTAACAATATTTTAAAATTTAATTCATTTGAACTTTATTTTAGAAACGCCAAACCATCTATTGCTATAACAAATAGTTCACGAAATTTAGATGGTTTAATACTAGATTTTGCCTATAAAAATAAAATACCTTTTTTTTGCATTCCTCACGGGACAATTAGCGCTTATTTTAACAGGTTCGATAAAATTTATAAAAAGATTATTGCTGAGTCTATTACATATCCAAAAAGTATTTTTATATCACAATCTAAAATTTCAAATTGGTTTTATAATAAAGAGAAAAGTTTATATAAAAAAAATTTTTTCACTGGAAATATTCTTTTTGCTGAAAAAAGTAGCAAAATTAAAAAAGGTAATTCTATACTATACGCTGTAACCATGAAAGATTTTAATAATATTCAGTTTTTAGGGGTTGAAATGTATTATGAATATTTGAATAATTTAAATAACTTAAATAATTTAGCAAAAAAAAATAATTTGAACATCGTAGTAAAAAATCATCCTTCTATAAAACATTTAACAAAAAAATTACAAATTATTTTTGAAAACTTAGTATTCAGTGATAAAAAAATTCAAATTCTATTAAGAGATGCTTTATGTACTGTTAGTTATTCTTCATCAGTAATAGAAGACTCTTTATATTGTAAAAAACCAGTAATTCTTTTAGATCGATGGAATAGATACAAACATTGTAAAATATCAAAGAAAATGAAGTCGAAAAATCCAGCAATACAGTACGCTACAGATAATAAAAAATTTATTAAGTGTATTGAAGCACTAAAACAAAATAAAAAAATTAATTTTAATTTTTATATTAAATCAGAAAACTCAAAAAATAATATTAAAAATTTATTTAATAAATTTTTTAAAATATGAAAAAAATTATAATACTTGGTGGGAGCGGATTTTTAGGTTCAGCTTTAGGTGACTACCTATCAAAAACAAACAAATTTAAAATTAAAATTTTTGATATTAAAAAGAAAAAAAGATTAAAAAAAAATCAAACTTTTATATTAGGGAACACGCTTAATATAAAAAAATTGGAGAGAGCCATAAAAGGATCAGAGTATGTTTTTAACTTTGCTGCATTAGCTGATTTAGATGTATCTAGAGACAAACCGTTCGAAACTGCTAGTGTGAATATAATTGGTACAATAAATAGTTTAATAGCATCAAAAAAATGTAGTATAAAAAAATTCATTCACGCAAGCTCAATTTATGCCAACAGTGAACAAGGAGGATTTTATGGAGCTAGTAAAAAAGCTTCAGAGGATTATGTAGAAAGATTCAATAAAAAATACGGGTTAAAATACTCCATACTTAGATTTGGATCTTTGTATGGTGAAGATGCAGGTAAAAATAATGGTATAAATTCAATAATTGATAATTTTTTCAGGAGAAAATTTCTCGTGTACAATGGAAAAAAAACAGCTGCTAGAAGATACATACATGTTGAGGACGCTTGTAGAGCTTGTTTACAATCTATCAATATGAAATATGATAATAAATACTTAATTATTACTGGTCAGAAAAAAATTAAAATTACAAAAGTTATGGCATATTTATCAAAATTGTTAAATTCAAATAAAAAGGTAAAGTATAAAAATTTGGAAATTGAAGGTCATTATTCGAATGAACCTAAACCTTTTAAACCAAGAAAAGGTCTAAAACTTTTTGTTAATAATAATAAAAATCTTAAAGATGAGTTAAATAAGATTATTAAAAAAAGGTACAAAAAATTATGATCGTCGCATTAATGATAGGAAGAGCAGGAAGTGTAGGGTATCCAAAAAAAAATCTTATTAAAATATTAGGAAAAAGTTTGTGCGAGTATCCTATTCTTGCAGCCAAAAGAATTAAAGAAATAAAAAAGATATACGTCTCAACAGATTGCCCGCAGATAAAGAAGCTTACTAAAAAATATAATGTAAACTTTCTAGAAAGACCGAAATATTTATCTACCTCAAAAGCTTTAGGTGAAGATGTTTATCAAGATGCTTATTTTAGAATTAAAGAAATTCTAAAAAAACAAAATAAGAAAATTGATATGGTTGTGCTCCTAATGGCAAACGCAGGAACAATAAATAGTGGTCTTATAAAAAAAGGAATTTCAATGTTAAAAAAAAACAAAAGATTAGATTCTGCTGTCTCAACTTCAATTTACAACATGTGGAGTCCGGTTAGAGCTAGAAGGATAAATAAAAAAGGATTTTTGGAGCCTTTTATACCTTTTAATAAATATTCAAATAAAATAAAAATTAGTTGCGATAGAGACTCCCAAGGGGATGTTTTTTATGCTGATATGGCAGTTTCTGTTGTCCGTCCTAAATGTTTAGAAAATATGGAAAAAGGTCTTTTACCGCAAAAATGGATGGGAAAAAGAATAGGCGCTATAAAGTCTATCGGCGGTTTCGATTTAGATTTTGAATGGCAATTACCAATATTAGAATATTGGATCAAAAAATATGGAAAAAAATAAAATATTTAAAAAATTTCAAAGTTTTCAAAAGTTAAAAATTTCAAAAAATTCTTCAGAAAAAGAAATTCTTGAAAGGATACAAAAAATTTATCAAGAAAATTCTAATAACTTAAATAAACTTTTTTCAATATCACACCAAAAAATTTTAAGTGAAGTTATTAATGATTTATTTTCTGATCAAGATAAAAATCATTTTCATTTTTCATTAAAAGAGAATGCTTTAGCAGAAATTAATACTATGCATGGCACTGATATACTAAAATATTTAATTCATAGATATAGATATGAAATTTTTCCTCAAAAAAAAATACTAGATAAATTTCCACCTTTAGTCCAAATAGAACCATCATCAATTTGTAATTTTAGATGTGTATTTTGTTTTGAAACTGATAAAAACTTCACGAATAAAAAAAACGGATTTATGGGTACGATGAAAGTAGATTTATTTAAAAATATTATTGATCAAATCGAAAATAATGTAGAATTTGTAACGTTAGCATCTAGAGGAGAACCATTAGTATCTAAAGAATTTGACGAAATGATAAAATATACTTCTGGAAAATTTCTAAATTTAAAAATCAATACTAATGCCTCACTTCTCAATGAAAAAAAATGTCATTCAATTCTAGAAAGTAAAATTAAAACATTAGTTTTCTCTGCGGACGCAGCAGACGAAAAATTATACAGCGAGTTACGTGTTAATGGCAAATTATCTACCACATTAAGAAATATAAAAATGTTTAATTCTATTAAAGAAAAATATTACAAAACAAGCAAAATTATAACTAGAGTTTCAGGTGTTAAATTTAAATCAGACCAAAAATTTGACGATATGGAAAAATTGTGGGGTGATCTGGTAGATCAGGTAGCTTTTGTTGATTATAATCCCTGGGAGAATAATTATGAAAAAGACCCTAATGATATTGAACAAAGTTGCTCAGATTTATGGAGAAGAATGTTTGTATGGTGGGATGGAAAAATAAATCCTTGTGATGTAGATTATAAATCAAATCTAAAAATTGGTAACATTTCAAATTTATCTATTTCTAAAGCATGGAACTCTAAAGTATATTCCATGTTGAGAGAAAAACATTTAAGTAAAAAAAGATCAGAACTTACTCCTTGTAGATCTTGTGTTCAGGTTTGATGCAAATTAAAAATCATATAAATAAAATTAAAAGAACTCAATTTTTAAAATTAAGTAGATATAAAAAAATTAGATTAGATAAAAACGAAAAAATTGACAAGTTTAGTAAATCATTTTTAAATTCTTATAAGTCTAAATTAACTTCAGAAATTTTAACTGCATATCCCGAGTTTAAAAATTTATTGAAACAAATTGCTAATAAAAATAAAATTAATACAAGCAATATTCTATTAAGCTCAGGAATAGATAGTGCCATCAAATTAATTGTCGAGGCTTATACTTTTAGAAAAAACAAGGTTTTAATTTTAAATCCAACGTTTGCTATGACTTCAATACACTGCAGAGCGGCCAATCTAAATATTGTAAAAATAGGTTATAACGAAAAATTAGAAATTGATTTGAATAATTTGTTAAAAAAAATTAATCAGAAGTTGAAGCTAATTATATTATCAAATCCTAATAGTCCGACTGGAACCATTATTGAAAAAAAAAATTTACAGATAATTCTAAAAAAAGCAAATAAATTTGGAATTCCAGTACTTATTGATGAAGCTTACTATGGGTTCACAAACCAGACTGCTATTAAATTAATTTCAAAATATAATAACTTATTTGTCACCAGAACTTTTTCAAAAGTTTTTGGATTAGCAGGATTAAGAGCTGGATTTATTGCATCAAATCAGAAAAATATTGATTATATCTCAAAAATTAAACCAATGTATGAAGTGAATTCTGCAGCAGTTGTGGCAGCAGAGACTATTCTTCAAAACGATAGATTAACAAAAAATTATTTAAAAGAGACTTTAAAAGCAAAAAATTTACTTATTAAGATTTTAAAGAAAAAAAATTTACGTTATTTTGACTCCCACGCAAATTTTATACTCGTAGATTTTAAAAAAAATAAAAATAAAATTTTAAAATTAGCTTATAAAAAAAATATTTTGATATCAAAGAATTCACCGTTTAAAAATTATATAAGAATTACTTTAGGACCCTTAAGTTACTTTAAAAAAGTTGTTAATATAATTAATCAGCAGAAATATTAAGTTTCAAGAAAAATAAATATTTTTATTTAGTCATTTTAGTTTCAAAAAAATGAAAACCAATATTCAAAAAAAAATACTAAAATCTATAAAAACCTATTTGAGAGCAGTTAGAGAAAAAGGAATAGATACTGCAAAAAGTATTTTCTGTTACTTTGCTTGCTGGGAGGAGACACCAGGTTTTTTACTAATAAATAAAAACAAAAATTCATTTTTTAAAATTATTAAGACTTATTTTAAATCTATATATGCTATTGGCAAACAATCAAAATACGAAACTCTTAACTTAAATAAAAAAAAAAATTTTTCAAATATTTTTGTAACTTGGGGTTATAAAAGTTCTTTTAATGAAAAAGGTGAATTTTTCGACCATTATTCAAATAATTTAAGTGGAAAAAAAAAAAATACCTTATGGTTTGTTATTTATATGGATGCAGTTTTACCAAACAAAGTGAATGACAACGTAGTTTTATTATTTAACAAAGAGATAAGATTTAATTTTTTATATTTTATTAAGATAATTATAAAAAATTTACTGAAAAATAAATTTAATATTTTTTATTTTTTACATTATTCAAATTCGTTTACGAATTTCGGGTATATATGTCTTAAAAAAATAAAAACGGTGTTAAAAAACAACGATATAAAAAGAGTAATTATGCCGTATGAAGGTCAAATTTTTCAAAAAATGATTTGTAAATATATTGATGAAAATTATAAAAAAATTATTACTCAGGGTTTCATACACGATTTTGAACCTTTTTACCCAAGTCATTGTTATGATACATGTTCACCTAAAAATTTAATTGTTACAAACGGAAGAGAGGATTTTTTCATAAAGTACTTAGACTGGCCAAAAAAAAAAATATTTTCTACTTCATCACCGAGATATAAAAAGAGAGAAATTAATAATTCATTTATTAATAAGATTTGTTTTCCAAGTGACATTTATAATGAAAAAGAAATTCTTAATTATATTAAAAAACTTATTAAATTAAAAAATACTCTAAATATTAATTTAAAAAAAATGAAAGTTAGAGCACACCCTAAGTCATACGGAAAAATCAAACAGGAGATCTTAGAAAAAAAAATTAATAAAATTATTTTTGATAATTCAGTCAATCAAAAAAAAATATTTTCAAATTTAGAGAAAAAAACAGTTATAGTTATAGGAATAAGTTCTTTAGTAATTCTAGCTCTGCAAAAAGGTTTTAGGGTTATTCAAATATGTATAGACCCAGACATTCAAAAATTTAATAAAGATATCTGGAATGAAATTGATTACAAAATTTTCTCAAAGAACATTATAGAATACAAAAAAGAAAAAAATATCTTTAAATTTTACAAAAAAAATATATATTAAATTTGTGTCTAATTTATATTTTCTAAAAATTTTTTTTAAACTATATATTTCTTTTAACTAAATTAAATTGAAAAAAAATAATTCATTCCTAAAAAGTTATAGC
>MDTD01074090.1_pt1 | contig 10643 bp, 10 predicted proteins | sample 811221 | NCBI WGS metagenome assembly MDTD01 (sample SAMN05326646, study PRJNA326480) | marine metagenome | isolation source: seawater | place: Pacific Ocean: South West | collected 2011
TCTAGAATATTAAGATCTCGTTTTAGTCTCATGGTTTCAGCTTCTGTTGGACTTCCTTTTAAGCCCAAAGCCGTGCTCATAGCTCCCTCATGCATTGTCGCTCCAGGATTTATATCCTTCTCCATAGGTTGGATAACCAAAACATCACCAGAGGGTCTTAAGTACTCGAGTGCCATTTGTATTAGGCCTGCTCTTTCTAATGGACCGTCGTCGCTGAAACCAATAGCTCCTGCTTCGGCCATATCTAACATTTCAGCTAATTGAGTGCCTTTTCTGTGTTCAGATATACAACCGAGTGGATGGGCATCTGTTACAGCTCCGCCTTCAAGGCTTCTGTTTTTTAAATAAGCTACAGAAGCCTTGTTGTCAATTGGAGGATTGGTTGATGGTAGAATTGCAACGTCAGTAAAACCACCAGCTGCTGCTGCATCTAGTCCTCTTAGCAAACCCTCCTTAATTTCATCTCCTGGATCGCGGAAGTGTGCACCGCCGTCCATCCACCCTGGAGAGACACATAGGTTTTCTTCCTCCCAGATCTTTGATTTTTTGGGTTTTAAATCCTTACCAATTTCAGTAATGATACCATTTTCGATTCTGATACTTACTTTTTTGCCGTTGAATGATCCGCCAAGATCGATCACTCTTGCGTCTTTGATTAGGATGTTGCTTTCCATCTTTTTTGTAGGAGAGTTTCGCCAGTTAAGGCTAGTAATACGACGAGCACAAGGTACCACCAAAGGTGCTTACCCGATTCAATATTGTTGATGATAGTTGCTAGATTGGTTTGGCTTACTTCAAGAACTGAAGCCTTATTCCAACCACTCTTTTCCAATTCATTTCTATAGGAAGGTACATCCCAAGATTCAGGGTCAGATTCTATCCTGTTAGCGTTTACACCTAAAGTTGCAACATTCTCTCCATCAGCTAAAACAGTGTAATTCCCAGGTTCAGTAAGTGCTGGACCCAACATCAATCTTGTAGATCCACCTATTTTTCTTACCTCTGGAATAATGGAAATTGAACTATCAGAATTTATTACCCTAATCTCAGATTCCTGATCCAAATCATCTCGCATACTAATTGCATTTCCTCCTCCAAGTGTAATTGCAAGTAACTCAGATTGCCTTGCAGTTTCAGCCATTCTTAATACAATAGGAACAAATAATGCGTGAGAAGTCAAATTCCCCAATTCCTCATCTAAAGGCATCCCCAGCAGAAATGCCGAACCACTTCCAACCCTACTCTTGGCAAGGAAATTCTCGCCATTCCAATTACTGCCAAGCCTTTGTACCTCCGGATGGGGGCGATACTTCAGTGCAAGTTTGGATTTCGGCAGATCCATCTTAGCAGGAGTACTCGAAAAGACACCATCAAAGTGTGGGTGCTCTACGTTAAGAGATGAAATCGAAGTGGGTTCTCTTGTGCTATCCCAAGAGAAGTCATCACCGAACCCCAAACCATTAACGAGCAACTCAGCTCTTGTATTGAAGTCAACAGTGTCAGGAATCACTAATACTGCCCCACCATTTTCTGCGAATTTTTTAAGACTATTGGAGTAGCCGTTAGAAGGACTAGAAAGACCATTTGAAATAACTAAGTCGTAATCCTGAAGCTGAACTTCATCAGGTAAGGTCTTTACACTTTCAATTTCTAATGCATCACTATTAGACTTGCAAACACTCACAACTCTTGCAGATTCTTGTGAATTTGGATCCTGCGAAATTTGAAGAACTCTAATTTTATCTACGACTTCAAAACCCAAGAAGTAATTGTTGTCAAAACTGATGGGTGAGTCGTCTATTGAAATTTCTGCGTGATAATCTCCTGGGTTTTCGAAGCTAAACTTCATTACAGTATCCGTTTCAAGCCCTGGCCTAACATTATAAGTTCCTACAGCTTTTCTAACTCCATTCACATCCAGCCTCATATTCAAACCCTCAACTTCAGAAACTGCGTTATGTCTCATTCTCACATTTAATTGTGCTAGTTTGCCAGTAGTTGCAATAGGAGAACTGAACCAAGCAGAGTCAATCCAAATATTGGGTCTAACATTGGCAAAAGAAGGAATGAAGTGAACAGCTAATCCAGTGTCAGGCACAAAGTCACTGCCTAAATCATGCGTGCTCCTCTGCAAATCAGATAGGTAGTAGAGAATTTTATTCATTCCAGCTGTTTTCTCAACATGGTCTGAAGCTCTGCTAACTACTGCCTCCACATTCCTAGCAACAGTTGATTCCTTAATTCCGGCAATTTTTTCAAGACATTCTTCTTTAGTAACAAACCTTGAATCTGAACCATTAAAGTCGTTTGTAATGATGTGATAGCGATCAGTTTCAGAGTACTGTTCGGCTATTTCTAATGCATTTGCTTTAGCTGTTTGAAGTAGATCCCCATTTTCACCAATAGCCTGCATAGATGGGCTGTTGTCTATATAAATACCTACAACATTTCTTGATTGTATGCTACTATCAGATTCGTCAAAGGGTATGAATGGATCTGCAAAGGCAAGGATTAATGCTCCTATGGCTATTAATCTAGTGAGCAGGATTAAAATATTTTTGAGTCTTTGGTGTGATTTGGCCTCTTTGTTTACCTCTTCAAGGAAGCTAACATTGGAGAATTTTACCTCTTTATACCTCCTTAGTTGTAAAAGATGGATTAATACGGGAATTATTAACGCCGTTAAGGCCCAAAGCATATCAGGTTTTCCCCACTCCATTTCGGTTGCAAAGTTAATTCTTTCCGACCTTTATAGCATGAATATTTCAAAGTTGAGCAAAACTGAGTTGCAGGAGTTCTTAGAGGAAAAGGTTTTGCAATTTGAAACACCTGATTTCATCCCTCTTGATCCCATCTCTATTCCCCATATGTTTACAGACAAAAGAGATGTGGAGATAGCTGGTTTTCTTGCAGCAACAATTGCATGGGGAAAGAGATCGATGATACTCAAAAATGCCCATTCTCTGATGGAGCGAATGGACCATGCACCCTATGATTTCATCATGAATTTTGAAGAAAGCGATACTGCATCTTTCAATGGTTTCGTTCACCGCACTTTCCAGCCTGAGGACGTAGTGTGTTTTATTCAAGCACTGCAACGTCTCATTAAAAAACACGGATCTATTGAATCCATTATTTCTTCTCATTGGATAGAATCAGGTAGACCAAACACTCTCAAAGACTCACTCTCAAACTTCCATACTCAATTCTTTGACCAACCCCACGCTCCACGCTCTAGAAAACACGTTGCCAATCCTGCGAAAGGCTCTGCAGCCAAAAGACTCAACATGTACCTCCGATGGATGGTGCGTTCATCTGATAGGGGAGTAGACCTCGGAATTTGGAAGGAAATTCCCTCAAGCGTTCTCAGCATTCCTCTCGACATCCACACCTCTAACGTCGGCCGCCAGCTAGGACTCCTAGCGCGCAAGCAAAACGATTGGAAGGCAGTCGCAGAATACGACTCAAACCTCAGAGCCATGGACCCATCTGACCCCGTTAAATACGATTTCGCACTGTTCAGCCTGGGTACTATTGAAGGGTTTTAGCCTATCAATCCCAAACGATTCTCCACACAATCCCTCACCCGGTTCACCAACTGATCCGGCCCATATGTCCTCCAACCAAATTCGCTCAGCTCACCACCCATCACGAAATAGCTGTCCAAATCTATCGTCGACATATCCTCCAGCACGTGCTGATTAAAGTTCAGCAGAGCTATCCATCCATCCCTATCGGTCACCTCCTCAAACCACTCCTCGTAATACGAATCATCACTGTGGTGGAAATTCAACACATTCTCCCCAATCAGTATGAACTTACAAATCCCCTCGTTCTGCAAACAATCCACAATATCCCTCTTGAGCCTCATCACATCATTGTGTAGGCAATCGTTCCACTCACCCAGCAATTCGATTATCGCGCTCTCTTCCTCGTAATCGACCCAAAGTATCTTGATGAACAACGTCTGCGACCCAATTCCATCCCACTGTGGATGAATGTAGTGGTCGTAAATCTTCATATGGTAGCTCATTTCGTTGTACACCCTTTCAAAAAATGGACTACGAGGGTCTTCGCTAGCTACATAGTGATTTCGCCAGGCGTAATATGGCTCAATTGTGTGCATTCCTGTGTGCGTCTACAGCGTTCCTAACGCTACCGTGTTTTAGTAGCAAGGCTTTGGCTTCCTCCTCGGAAACTCCAGTCACTTCGGCAACCATCCTGGTTCCTCTTTCGACGAGCTTTTTGTTTGATAGCTGCATGTCTACCATTCTGTTTCCCTTGACGTGCCCCAGCTGAATCATAGCGATAGTTGTAATCATGTTCAGCACAAGCTTTGTAGCTGTTCCGGCTTTAAGTCTGGTAGATCCAGTCACAAATTCGGGACCTGTTATTGCCTCAATTGGGTGGTCACTATTAGCTGCAACAGCAGTTCCGGGATTGCAGGTGATGCAACCGGTCAAAATACCTTTGTTGCGTGCTTCCTTTAATGCTCCAACGACGTAAGGTGTTCTTCCGCTAGCTGCTATTCCAACAACTGTGTCGTGTTCTCCTATGTTTTGGCTTACTAAATCATCCCAACCCTGAGTGTGGCTATCCTCGGCTCCCTCAACGGCTTTGCGAATAGCACTATCGCCCCCTGCGATCAGCCCTACAACTCTACTGTGCTCAACCCCAAACGTCGGAGGACACTCACTCGCGTCCACAACACCCAATCTTCCACTAGTGCCCGCACCAACATAAAAAAGTCTTCCACCATTTGACATCCTTGGAACTAGAGTGTTGATGAAGGCTTCGATTTGAGGTTTGCAATTGCTGACGGCGTCTAGAGCCTCTTGGTCCACGCTGTTCATGGCGCTGACGAGTTCTCCCACACTCATTTGGTGTAGCCCGTCGTGATGACCGCTTTGCTCTGTTGGTGGTAGTTTACTCATTACAATCCGTGTTCAAGCCAAATTTCAAGCGAGCGCTCTGCTTGCATACGCAACATATCTGCTCCGTTCATGGCACTCGCTCCCTGAGATTTAGCTCTTTTCATAAAAGTCGTTTCTTCTGGATGATAGACCAAATCCACAGCCAAGTGATTTGGCCCAACTCCATCCCAAGGAATATCGACACACCCTTCAACATCAGGCGAAGTGCCTAGCGGTGTACAGTTCACAATCAATAGATAGTGTCCCATTGCTTCTGGGGTTAATTCTGAATATCCAACTTGATCTCCTTCAGGATTTCTGCTCACCACAACCGTTTTAATTCCAAGTTTCTTCAGAGAATATACAACAGCTTTAGATGCGCCACCAGTGCCACAAATTATTGCTCTTTCGAGCCTTCCCTTGATAAATGGTTTAAGAGATCGGCTAAATCCCCAGGCATCTGTGTTGTACCCCTTCCATCCATTTTCAGTTTTCACAATGGTATTGACGGCTCCTATTTCACTAGCTATATCATCGAGACAGCAAAGATGTTTGATGATGGATTCCTTGTGAGGAATTGTGACATTCAATCCAACTAAAGCCTGCTTGCTTGCAACGAAATCACGGAAATATTCAACTGACTCAAGATCGTATGCGTCGTAAGTGACATCGGAGCGGTTGATGCTTGCGAGTTTGGTCTTAAAAAAATCAGGGGATTTACTGTGACCTACGGGATGTCCAATTAACCCAAGCTTTTTCATCTATTTGAAAGCTTGTCAAGGGCTGTAACAACAATAGCGCCTACAATGGCCCATATTGCAACTATTGCAACTTCATAGAAATCACCAGTTGGCAAAACTTTAGCGGTGATCCATTCAATCCTTCCGTCGGAATGAGTGTATAATTCTGTTACATTTTCTCTCCATGGCCACAGCACATGTAGCGCACCAATCATAAACCCTAATAGTAAGCTAAGTGTCAGGTCTCGGTGATTTTCCAACACCTTTTTAAGTACTCTGCTGAATGCTAGTAATCCTCCAATAACTCCAAATAGGAACGCAATGATTATTACAAAGTCAAACCCAGCTAATGCTGCAATTACCGGTGAATAAGCACCAAGGATTAAAAGGATAAAACTGCCGCTAATACCTGGGAGTAGCATGGCAGATATAGCAATAGCTCCACTCAATGCAATGAAAAGAGGAGAGTTGGTTTGGACCGAAGGAGGAAGACTAGTAATCACAAGTGCTAGTACAATCCCGATAGCACACCATGTGTAGTTTCTAAACGACTTATTAGAGATTGATCTGAATATGATAGGAGTCGATGCAATAACTAACCCAACAAAAAAGCTTCTTAATTCTTCAGGATTTTCTACCTGAAAGTGATGTATTGTGTTTGAAAGCACTAATACTGCCAATGCAATACCTGATACTAAAGCAACTAAAAACCCCAAATTATACTTTCGCCATGTCTCAACTACGCCAATCTTAAAAAGGTCTTTAATTGTTCTAGGTCCGAGTGCTGCAATAGTTTCGATTAGCTCATTGTAAATGCCTGTAATGAATGCGATAGTTCCACCACTTACTCCGGGAACAAGATCAGCGGATCCCATAGCAAATCCCTTTGCTATAAGGCTCAACCACTGTTGGCGCGACCTCATGCTACTTCAACGTTTGGGTCAACTTGTTCAGCCCAAGCAGTAATTCCCCCCTCTAAGTTGTGGATGTTTGTAAAACCTAGTTGAGTTTCTAGGTGGTGAGCAACAGCAGCAGATCTTGCGCCTGATCGACAGTGAATTACTACGTTGCAGTCCTTTCTGATTTGGTCTAGACTTGTTGAAAGGAGGTTCATCACAATGTGGTCAGATCCATCGATCAATCCAACTTCTCTTTCCCATGGTTCTCTCACGTCAATAAGTTGAAACTCAACAGAATTGTCCATCCAATTCTTTAAATCCTTGGGTGAAATATTATTCATCGTCATTATCTGGTTCCTGTCTTAATCCTTCAGACATACTCTCAGGTAGATATTCAAAAAATGTATCTCCCCTCAATCCTAATCTTAATGCTTCAAGTGGAATAACATCCCAAGGGCCAATATTTCCAAGGTTTACATTTGCTCCAAATTGTTGGATAAACCAAACCTGTTGTGGCTTCTTTGGTGCTTCCCATAAAATATCGTCGAGGTCAACCTTTGCTAAGATTTTACGGATAAGGGCGGTGTGAGCTGAACCGTTTGGCCTATAAATTCCAACGTTTCCACTTTCTCTAGCTTCTGCAATTACTTTCCAACTTCCAGCCTCCAATTCCTTACTCATCATACTAGTCCATTTTGAAGGGCTTATTAAAATACCTGCTTCCTTTGAGCCAACCTCGCTTAAAACCTTGTAGCTCTTGCTCAACTTGTGAATGATTTCACATTTTTCATCCTCTTCAATTACCATTGAACCATCGCTCACCTCTATGCAGCTTAAGCCCAAATCATCGATATACCTCAAATAATCGTCTAGAGATCTCCTGATGAAAAACGCTTCAAATAAAGTACCACCACAGTACACGTCAATTCCAGCATCCTGGTAAAGCTTCACCTTTTCTTTAATTCCAGATGTGATCAAAGAAGTTCCAAAACCAAATTTCAACAAATCCACTCTGTGAGCGTCCGAAGAAATAAGATCCTCAGCCTGCCTAAGGCTAAGTCCCTTGTCCATGACCATGGTAAGTCCTGAATTTCTAGGTTTAGTTGTTCTTTCTGGAACGTGAGATAAAGATGTGTTCATCAATTTATGATTTCAAGCGAGAATAAATTTCAGCGATTCTAGGGTCTTCTAAAATTTCAGGAAATGAATCTAATATTCTCGATGAATTGTCAAAAGTGTGTATTAGCAATTGCTCAAATAGATCAATTGCCTGATTTTCTTTTCCAATCTTGTATAGACTGAAAACTTGTTGGTAGAGCAAGTGTGTAGGATTTGCAACAATTGCTAGGCCTTGTTCTAAAGCCTCTAGTGCAGCTTCATGTGCATCTATTCTTTGAAGATTGTCGATGCGACCTTCCCATGCATCTTCATTTTTAGGGTCTCTTTCAAGAATAATTGTGAAGTGCTCTTCAGCAGATTGAGGTTGCCCAACTTTTATAAAAGAAGTAGCAAGTAAAAGCCTGTAGTCAATGTTATATCCATCTAAGGTTACAGCATGTTCAAAATATTGAACGGCCACCTCAGGCAAGTCCTGCAAGTCTGAAAGAACACCAAGCCCTATGAATGCATCGGTGTATTCAGAGTCGAGTTCTAAACTTTGTTTGTAATAATCCTCAGCCTGATCGAATTCACCCAATCTCTCCATGCATTCTCCCATGTTGCAGAGGATGTATGAATTTTTTGATTCGATTGTTAAAACATCTTTATAAGCTTCAAATGCTTCGGCAAAATGTTCCCCTGAAGATAGAGCTTCTGCTTTTTGATGATATGCTCTTAGGTAGTCTTTGTCTATGGCAATGCAGAAATCATATGCTGTTACTGCATCTTTGATTTTGCCTACTCTGTGGTACATATTGCCGAGGTTGTACCAAGCAGATTTGCTATAAGGATTTTCGTCGATGTAATCCGTGAAGAATTCAATTCCTTCTTTCATCGACTCTGCTTTATCAAAGCAAAATGCCAATTCAAAAAGAGCAGCATCGTTCCCTGGGTTAGCATATAGAGCATCCTTAAGAACTGAAATAGCCTTGCGCCATTCACCCAAGTTTTGGTGTTCAACGGCTATGTCAATATTTATGTCAGAATGAATGTCCTTGTCTGCATTTTCTAAAGCCTTTCTGAAATGCCTAATAGCAAACCTGTGTTCTTTAATCTGGCTGTAGATACTAGCTAATGTTAGATGGATTTCTTCGTTGTTAGGTTCAAATGCTAATAACGTCTTTAGAAGTGGGATGGCTTTAATCTGCTTGCCCATACTCGCTAGAATTTGAGCTTCTCTGAGTTGCAGCATTAAATTTTCAGGAAAAAGTGTACTAGCGTATTGAAGTACTTTTTTTGCGTTTTCCGCAAGGCCAAAACTCAAATAATGACCTATGATTGCTTCGAATTCTTCAAGGTCAAAATACTGCTGATCATCCTCCTCAACCATGCGTTCAAAACGCTTGACTAAGTTGTCGATTTCGCTTTCGCCTTGATATTGTCTGCCGTCTTCGTTCATCCCTACCAAATCTAACGTTCAAAGGTCGAAAATAATTACCAAAACACCACGGGTTTTTAACATATATAGAGGAAAACTAATGTTAGAGTATTATAGCTCCTCTGCTTTACTTTGTAATAATGTTGATTAAGTCAATTTCTGGAATTCGAGGCACCATTGGAGGCAACCCAGGTGATGCATTAACTCCACCCGATGTGGTGAAGTTTGCAACTGGTTATGCACTATGGGTGAAAGAGGATAGTGGGGCTGAAAGGCCAGTGGTTGCTATAGGTAGAGATGCTAGGATGTCTGGTTCAATGGTCAGTTTACTTGTTTCTTCTACACTTAATAGTTTAGGAGTAGATGTGGTTGATTTGGGTCTCAGTACAACCCCAACAGTTGAGCTTGCTGTTCCAGAATTAGGCGCACATGGAGGCATCATTTTGACTGCATCACATAATCCCAAAAATTGGAACGCCCTTAAGCTGTTGAATTCTTCAGGTGAATTTCTGTCAAAAGCTGCCGGCGAAAGAGTGCTTGCGCTTTCAGAATCATCAACAGAATTTTCTACGGTTGATGAATTAGGCAAAACCAAATGTGATGATTCATGGATCAAATGGCATGTAGACCACGTTTTAGACCTAGATCTTGTCAGCCCAGATGCTATTCGTAAAGCAGGACTTAAAATCGCTGTTGATGGAGTGAATTCTTCAGGCGGGATAGCTATACCGTTATTACTTGAAGCTCTTGGCGTCGAGGTTGTTCAAGTTCACTGCGATCCAACAGGTGATTTTGCCCACAATCCTGAACCGCTACCTGATCACCTTGTAGATCTTAGTGATGCTGTTGTGACAAATGGTTGCCATTTGGGAATTAGCGTAGATCCAGATGTTGATAGACTTTGCTTTGTAAGTGAGGACGGTTCTTTCTTCGGTGAGGAATACACATTAGTAGCTATTGCTGATTATGTTTTGTCTAAAACTCCAGGAAATACAGTTAGCAACATGAGCTCGACTAGAGCTTTAAGTATTATAACAGAAAAGCACGGATGCAGTTACACAGCTTCAGCAGTGGGTGAGGTGAATGTAGTAGAAGCAATACGAGCAACGAATGCGATAATTGGAGGAGAGGGAAACGGTGGAGTTATTTATCCTACATCTCATGCTGGGAGAGATGCTCTTGTAGGAGTAGGTTTATTCCTTTCTCACCTTGTTGAACAGGGCTTGAGTTGTAGTGAATTGAGATTGACCTATCCAGATCTTGTAATTTGTAAGGATAAAATAGAATTGCCTGATTCAGGTGTTGACAAAGCTTTGGAGCAATTGGTTGTTAATCATCCTGAAGCCCAAATCAATACTGCTGACGGAGTGAAATTTGATTTAGACGAGGGTTGGGTGCACCTTAGAAGGAGCAATACCGAACCTATTATTAGAGTATATGCTGAAGCTCCAAACAGCGATGCAGCTAATGCATTAGCAGGGAGGTTCAAATCTGAATTACTAAGTCTACTGTGAAACAGATTTATTTAGATAATGCGGCAACTACGCCGCTTGCA
>MDTD01110534.1_pt1 | contig 10642 bp, 9 predicted proteins | sample 811221 | NCBI WGS metagenome assembly MDTD01 (sample SAMN05326646, study PRJNA326480) | marine metagenome | isolation source: seawater | place: Pacific Ocean: South West | collected 2011
AATGAGCTGGAAGAGGTTCTGGATTATGAGGGAATTGGCCATCTGGTTCACAGTATAACTCTATTACATTTTGACAACCTAAGGCTTTTAATAGTTTAGGTAATGCAATCCCACCAGTACTATTAACGGCATCAATTACTATTTTAAAGTTGGCCTTTCTTATTTCATTAATTTCTACACCATCTAGCTGAAGGATGTGTTCGATGTGCATGTCCATGTAGTTACTCATTGGGGTCACTTTACCCAAATTATCTACATCATTATAAGAAGTTTTATTATTTCTAATAATGTCGAGTAGATTTTCTCCATCTTTTTCGCTGATGAATTCTCCTCTATCATTGAGCAACTTCAATGCATTCCATTGTTTTGGATTGTGGCTTGCCGTCAAAATAATTCCTCCTTGCGCTTTTTCTTTAGGTACGGCAAATTCTACGGTTGGAGTAGTAGATAAGCCTAAACTAATGATGTTGATCCCAAGGGACTGTAATGTGCCAATACAAAGGTTTTCGACCATTTCCCCGGAAAGCCTAGCGTCTCTTCCAATGACTACTTTTAGATTTTTATTTTTGAACTTTTCTTTAAGCCAATACCCATAAGCACTCACAGATTCTACTATGTCAATTGGAGTTAAATTTTCACCTGGGCTTCCACCTATTGTGCCTCTAATTCCTGAAATGGATTTTATTAAAGTCATTTTTTAGTTCGAATATAACTATTGGCAAGCACTCATGTCCTTTTAACCCCCAATTTTTTTACAAATACAAAGCAGTTTTCATCAATGTTAATTTAATTGTGAATAAGCTAAATAAACAATGTGTTGGTCCTATTGATATATAAATAAATTTGTTAAGGAATCAAGTATTTAAATTATGTTTGAAAATCCACTTTCTAATGACGAAATTCTTCAAAAAGTTGTACAATTTGAAGACATGCTTTCCGAAAAATCATTTACTTTTTTTGATGTAGAAGATTATGAAAATATAATTGATTACTACATTGATTTAGAGTTACATGAAAAGGTAAACGCGGCATTAGACTTTGGATTAAATCAATTTCCTAATGATTTAACATTGTCACTTATAAAGGTAGAGGTGTTAAATAGTAAACAGTTGGTAGATGATTCTTACATGCTATTAAAATCTCTCGAGCAATTTTATCCCAACAACATAGACGTACTATATAATCTAGGTAAGATTTATGCTATTACAGACAGAATACAAATGGCAAAAATTTATTTAGAAAATGCCGTTGAGTTGATAAGAGTTAATGATTCTTACAACGATCTGCTGTCAGACATTGCCTATGAGTTTTTACAAATTGGTCAAAATTTACAGGCTATCAATGTAATGAAACGAATTATTGAAATTAAACCTGAAGACGAATCAACGTTGATGGAATTAGGAATAGCTTATCATGAATCCGGACTGCAGGAAGAAGCTATTATTTACTTTACCAAAATAATAGACAGCAACCCATATTCCCACATTGCTTGGTTCAATCTTGGAACCTTACATAATGTTAAAGAAGATTGGAAAGAAGCTCTTTTTGCATTTGATATGTGCTTGGTTATTAACGAAAAGTTCACTGCTGCTCATTATGGAAAAGCTAACAGTTATATTCAAGAAAAAGAGTACCAAAATGCCATAGATACATTTAATGAGTCTTTTAATTATGATCATCCTAACTCCTATGCTTATTGTTGTTTGGGTGAGTGCTATGAAAAAATTGGGGACTTTAAAAAGGCTTTAATCTTTTATGAGAAGAGCTTAGAAATAGACGATTCACAATCAGATGCATGGTTAGGTATTGGAGTAGTAAGGGATTTAAATGATCAAACTTTAGATGCCTTAAAGTTTATAGAGAAAGCTATTAATTTAGATCCCGAAAATCCGGAGTACTGGTATATTTTTGCTGAGTTCCTTTCAAAGCTGGGAAAGATTACGGAAGCTGAAGATGCATTTAAAAAAGTCGTAGAACTTGATCCAGGAAATATCGATGCCTGGATTGATTATTCTAATTTTTTATTTGAAAATACCTCTAAAACTAGAGCAATCAAAGAAGTTGAAAGAGCTATAATTACCAATAAAGGTGATCAAGATCTTAAACTTCGATTAATTGCTATGCAAATAGCGTCTGGAAAAATAGCAGATGCCAAGTCTAAGTTGATTGATTTTCAAAAAAACGAGAATTCGTCTATTCAAAAATTATTTGAAATATATCCAGAGGTAAAAAATATCCCTGAAATCATAGAGGTTATTAAAAAAGAAAAATAGATCATAATTTATTTTAACTAATTAACCAAGAAATTTTTACCTTATATAAAGTCTTATATTTGCTGTATGGACATCAAGACAATTTCATACCTTGATTTTGACGAAAAAGTAAAAAAAGGTGAAAAATATCAATTAGTGGATATTCGAGAACCCTATGAATTAGAAATTGATGGTGTTTCAAATGCAATCCATATTCCTATGGGCGAACTTGTAAATAGACTTGATGAAATCCCTAATGACTCAAATGTTGTTTTTCATTGTAGTTCTGGAAAACGATCTACAAGTATGATGCATTTTCTTCAGATGAATAAACTATGCAAGGACAATTATTACTCTCTTGAAGGAGGTTTTCAGAGTATTCTAGAATTTTCTTCAAATGAAAAATAACCTTATTCTTTTTTTAAAGGGTTTTGCAATGGGTTCAGCCGATGTAGTGCCTGGTGTTTCTGGCGGTACAATAGCATTTATAACAGGAATATATGATGAATTAATATCCACCTTAGGAAATATTAATTTATCATTGTTGAAACTCATTCTAAGAGGCGACTTTAAAGGCTTTTGGATAAGGGCTAACCTCCAGTTTTTATTGGTGTTATTTTTGGGAATATTTGCTAGTATCTTCACTTTAGCTGGTGTAATTTCCTATTTATTAAAATTTCACCCTAAACCATTATGGGGCTTTTTCTTTGGACTTGTTGCAGCCAGTATTTTTTATGTTGGAAAAACCATAGAGAAATGGGATGCTAAAGTTATAATTTCCTTTGTCTTAGGAGCAGTTATAGCTTTTATCATTACGATCGCCCCGCCAGTACAAATGAGCGATAATATATTTTATGTCTTTATTTCTGGTGCAATAGCCATTTGCGCTATGATTTTACCAGGAATTTCAGGAAGTTTTATCTTACTATTAATGGGATCCTACTCTACTATAATTTTTGCTGTAAAGGATAAAAATTTATTTCTACTTGCTGTTTTTGGTTGTGGATGTTTCATTGGGCTTTTATTGTTTTCAAAATTGCTAAAATGGTTGTTTGCGAACTATGAAAAGATTATTGTCTCTCTTCTAACTGGCTTCTTGTTAGGCTCATTGAACAAACTCTGGCCATGGAAGATTAATACAGATCAATTACTTGTTGTACATAGTGATGGCGAGAAAGAATTTATTCAACATAATGTAATGCCTAATTTAGATTCAGGATTTGTATGGATCCTTCTTTATATTTTTTTTGGTTTCGGACTATTATTTTCATTAGAATTTGCAGCTAGAAAGTTATCACAATGAAAAATGCATATGGTCTTCTTGGAGAGAGTTTAAGTCACTCATTTTCCAAATCTTTTTTTAACGAAAAGTTCCAAAAAGAACAAATCAATGCTATATACAGTAACTATGAACTTTCAGATTTATCTAATTTAAGAAGTACAATTGAAAAACATTCCCTAAAAGGGATGAACGTAACGATCCCTTACAAAGAATTAGTACTTAATTATGTAGATGAGTTTGATTATATATGTGAAATGGTGGGATCTACAAATACATTGGTTCCTTCTTACGTAAACAATAAATTAGTTAGTATAAAAGCATATAACACAGATACTTTTGGTTTTCATCAATCGATAAAACCATTTTTAAAATCTCACCATGAAAAAGCTCTTATTCTAGGTACTGGTGGTGCTGCAAAAGCCATAGCATATGTGCTAAAAACTTTAAATATTGATGTGAATTTCATTTCACGAAAAATCGATCTCCATTCAAAAAACATTTTTCACTGGAATGATTTGAATGAGCAAATGGTTTTTCATCATAAGTTCATCATTAACACCACACCTGTTGGAATGTATCCCCATCAAGATGAGACTTTTTCATTTCCTTATCATGCTTTAACAAATAAGCATTTTGTATATGACTTAATTTATAACCCTAAGCAAACTATCTTTTTAAGGAAATCAATGGAGAAAAAAGCCTTTATTAAAAATGGATATGATATGCTAATTCATCAAGCTGAAAAGGCTTGGGAAATTTGGAATTTTTCAAATGATTAACTTTATCTGATGAAGTTCGACTTACAATCATCCTATTCTCCTACTGGGGACCAACCTGAGGCTATTAAAGACTTAACTCAAGGCATTCAAGATGGAGTAGCTGCTCAAACTTTACTTGGCGTAACAGGATCAGGTAAGACATTTACGGTTGCAAATGTCATACAAGAAGTTCAACGCCCTACCTTGGTTTTATCCCATAATAAAACCCTAGCTGCTCAGCTATATCAAGAATTTAAATCTTTTTTCCCAGATAATGCAGTTGAATATTTTGTTTCTTATTATGATTATTATCAACCTGAGGCATATCTTCCAGTATCAGATACGTATATCGAAAAGGATTTGTCCATTAATGACGAAATTGAAAAATTAAGATTGAGTACAACTACTTCTTTATTATCTGGTAGGAGGGATGTGATCGTGATTGCTTCTGTGTCTTGTATTTATGGTATAGGAAATCCTGTAAATTTTGAGCAGGGTATTATAAATATTGAAGTAGGTCAAAAAATTGCTCGTAATGCATTTTTACGCCAGTTAGTTGATAATTTATATTCCAGATCAAATAACGAACTATCAAGAGGTAAATTTAGGGTTAAGGGAGATACCGTTGATATCCATTTAGCTTATGTTGATTTTGGAATTCGAATTGTATTTTGGGGCGATGAAATTGAGGAAATATCCATTCTAAATCTTCAAGAAATGAAGGAAATAGAACAAGTAGATCATTATGTTATATTTCCAGCAAATATTTTTGTAACGGCTAAAGATGATATTAAGAGATCTATATTCCAAATTCAGGAAGATTTAGTAAGTCAAATAGAATACTTTAATGAAATAGGAAAAACCTTAGAGTCGAGAAGATTAAAAAATAGAGTAGAGCTGGATTTAGAAATGATCAGAGAGTTGGGGTATTGTTCAGGAATAGAAAATTACTCGAGGTATTTTGACAATAGAAATCCTGGCGACAGGCCCTTTTGTTTGTTAGATTATTTTCCAGAAGATTTTTTGATGGTTATTGATGAATCTCATGTTACGATTCCACAAATTAGAGCGATGTATGGAGGTGATAGATCTAGAAAAGTAAATCTTGTAGATTATGGTTTTAGATTACCAGCTGCATTAGATAACAGGCCGCTTCGTTTTGACGAGTTTGAAAATTTACATAATCAAATTATTTACGTTAGTGCAACACCTGCAGATTATGAATTACAACAAAGTAATGGTGTGATTACTGAGCAACTGATAAGACCAACAGGTTTATTAGACCCTAAAATTACTATTAAACCAAAGCTTAATCAAATTGATGATTTATTGAGTGAAATCAGAAGTGTAATAGCTAAGGATTATAGGGTTTTGATAACCACACTGACGAAAAGAATGGCAGAAGAGTTAGATAAATATTTTGAAAAAATAGGTTTAAGATCTCGTTATATACATTCTGATGTGGACACCCTTGATCGAGTTGAAATTTTACAAGATTTAAGGGGAGGATTATTTGATATTTTAGTTGGTGTAAATCTACTAAGGGAAGGTCTTGATTTACCAGAGGTGGCACTTGTCGCCATATTAGATGCAGATAATGAAGGTTTTCTAAGGTCAGAGCGTTCTTTAGTGCAGACGGTGGGTAGAGCGGCTAGAAATATAGAAGGAAGAGTGATCATGTATGCAGATAAAATTACAGACACGATGAAAAAGACCATCGAGGAGACGGAAAGAAGAAGAACTGTCCAACAAGAATACAATAGGATAAATGGCATCACCCCAACACAAATAGAAAATAAAAATTCAAATCAGCTATTAAAAACAAGATCTAAAAAATCTAATATCGAAGATGAGATAGAGGAAGAATTAATAGTTAGTGATCCTATTGTAGACTATATGTCAAGAGCAGAACTAGAAAAAAGCATCAATAGTCTTAAAAAGAAAATGGAAGCTGAGGCTAAAAAGGAAAACTTTATGCAAGCAGCTCTCATGAGAGATGAAATGTTTAAAATGAAAAAGCTTTTACTTGATAAGTTTGATTAGTTACAGGTTGTCATAACCCACAGCTAGAATGATAGCACCTTTGGTCACAACTTTGTACTCCACACCAGTTTCTTGATCCATTTCAATTACTCTATCCGTAGCTGGAATAATGTAGTCAATGTATAATTTTTTTAATCTTACATGAGCTATAATATCTTCTTCAACGCCATCTTCTCTCTTAGCTTCTTTCAGTTTATTCACTAAAGGGGTAGTTTCTACTGTAAATTCAGTATTAGATATATTTTCTTTTTCGTATAAAAGAGTTCTAGAAGTAAAGCGCTTAGCCTTATCATAAATACGAATGGTAATTCCATCATTTTTTACACCCATAGCATTAAAGGATAATCTATATTCTTCCTTCTGAATGGTAGCAATCTCAACTTCTTTTGCGTAGGTGTATTCTTTGTATGAGAAGTGAGTAGTCAATGAACCGTCATATCTAAAAGGTTTTAAGGCATTACGACAGTTTTTTCTGTATTCTTTTAATTCAACTAAATAGGCTTGATATGGAGTCAGTTCTTCACCACCTCTTTGAGATTCAAACTGGGGTACAAATAAGAAGACAAAAATAAATACAAGATTAAAAAATAGGTTACGATTAATTTCTTTCATTATTCAATTTTACATAGTGATTTCTTCTCTTAACTCTAAAATCATATCTGAAATGGCAATCACTTCATCATGAGTTAATTCTACATCTAAATACTCAATATTTTCTCCTTCTTTTTTTACTGACCATAAATTGTGGTATGCATCAACTACTTCTTCAATGTGGTCAGTTAGGTCAACTAGATCATTTGATGGGTTTTCCACAGCTCTGAGTCCACGTATGATGGATTCAGCTATAGTCATTTGTTCTGATAATAAGACACTAATTTTATGATCCGTATTTCCCACAATGGTATGCGTTCCAATGTTCATTCCTTCAACCCATGCACCTGTAAAATAAATTACACTTAGATCTCTTAATTCATTATCTTGTATGTAGTCGTCTGTAAGCATTTGGATGTCAAACAACAAATTCATTACACTATCTTGGTTACCAATATTATTTTCAAATCTTTTAATCAATGATTCGTTATCAAAAACAGCAGATAATCCGACCTTTGAAGACATATCTTTTACAGTCTTTAAATATGCTGCAGCTTCAGTAGATTTATTGTTAGTAACGCAATAGGCCAAATCACATGCGTAAACTCCAAAATTTAGAGATTGCTTGTACTGAGATGCATATTTATCTGCATTTTCTGTGGGGTTTGTAAGCCCATCTTCATATGGCATATTTGCTTTTCTGAGTATAGATGCTATTTGAATAGGGGATGGTGGGACAAATTCATAATCGTAATCTGTCGTATCAATTTCAATACTTGATGAAACCGTTTGACTTGTATTAACGGTTGATTTTTTTGTGTTATCAATTACATCTTCATTCCCGCCACATTGTGTCATTAATAAGGTGCTAAAGGATAATATTAGTGCTTTTTTGATACTCGATTTTTTCATCTTATGATATTGAAAGAGGTAAATTTAAAAAATTAATGTTATTATTCAGATACGTAATCATCATTGAATACTTCAATGTCTTTAGAAACTTTGATTAACTCTGTAAATTTCCCTCTAAATCGAGTTGCTTTTACTAAGTGATTGTCAATCCAGTGATAGTTTCCGCCTCTTGGCTTATTCATTAAAAGACCATGGTATTTGAAGTTATGCATTTTTAACCATCGTTCTGTGTATTCCCTATGTTCCTCTGTTCGAGATGTAAAAAACGTAATAATGTGACCTTCTTCATACCAGTCATTTAAGACTTGTAATGCATCTGGATAAGGTTCACATGTTAGCATTCTTTCAGGTTCTTCGTTAGGAACGTCTTCTGTGATAGTACCATCAATATCGATTAGATAATTTTTAATGTCTTTTGGAAGAATAGGGCTTAGCGCATTTCCTTCAGCATCTGTGATTTTCTTTAAGTCTCTCTGATCATTCATGGTTAATCAATAGTAAATTAATCTTCTCACTTTGGTTATAAATTTGGCAATTCTAATAACTTGTTTGGTATACCCAAATTCATTGTCATACCAACAGTACAGTACGCAGTTTTTCCCATTTTCTGATGTTAATGTTGCCGTACTGTCAAAAACAGATGCACAAACATTTCCGATGATATCATTAGAAACTAATTCTTTATTGATTTCATATTTTATCTGGTTAACTAAATCTCCTTTGATTGCGGCATTTCTAACCAAATCATTTATATCTTCTTTACTGGCCTCGTTTTTAAGAGTTAATTTGATAATGGCTAAAGATCCATTAGGAGTGGGGACTCTAACTGCATTTGAAGTAAGTTTTCCAGCTAGTGCAGGTATCACTTTTGTAACTGCTTTTCCTGCACCTGTGTTTGTGATAACCATATTAATAGCCGCAGATCTACCTCTTCTAGGTTTTTTATGAAAGTTATCTAATAGATTTTGATCATTAGTGTAGGCGTGTATAGTTTCGATATGTCCACTTTCCACACCAAACTTATCTTCAATTACCTTAAGAACAGGAGATATGGCATTTGTAGTACAGGAGGCTGCACTGAAAATATTTTCATCTTCCACATCCAAATTTTGATGGTTTATACCATAAACAATATTAGGCACTTCATTTCCTGGTGCAGTTAATAACACCTTAGATGTTCCCTTAGATTGGAGGTGTCTTGATAATGCTTCTCTATCGCGATAAACACCAGTATTGTCAATGACAAGTGCATTATTTATGCCGTAGCTAGTGTAATCGATATCTTCTGGGTTTGAAGCTTGGATAAGTTGTACTTTTTGACCGTTGATAACTAAAGCCTTGCTTTCGTAGTCCTCAATAATAGAGCCATTAAAACTTCCATGAACAGAGTCATTTCTCAATAAAGCCGCTCTTTTTTCAATTTGAAATTCGTCTACCTTTCTAAGCACAATTGCTCTTAAACGAAGTTGTTGACCTTTTCCAGCTTGTTTGATTAACTCTCTTGCTGCAATTCTTCCTATTCGACCAAATCCATAAAGGACCACATCTTGGGGCGCAAATTGGTGTTTGTCTTGCCCTAATAAGTTAATTAACTGAATATTTAAAAAGTTGGAAATGGAGGGGTTCTCATTTTTTTGAGCTTTAAATTCGTGAGTTAATTTTCCAATATCAATTTTACTTGGAGCAAGATCTAGATCCTTTAACTCATTAACTAGTTCATTGACCTCTTCAATTTTGATCGGTTTTTGAACTACTTTTTCAGCGTAATTAAATAAATGAATTAATTCACTGATACTGATATCAACCAAATGATTTCTAAATAGTACAAGTTCAATTCCTTTATTGAACATTAATTCACCTATAGAATTAATTAATTGAACTGCGGTACGTTCTTGCTTTACATACTCGTTTAAACTGGTCTCATAACCAACATTAACTGTTTCCATAAAATTTGAATTATCCTAAGTAGGCTTTTAGTAATTTACTTCTAGAATTATGTCTTAGTCTTCGAATTGCTTTTTCTTTTATTTGTCTTACTCTTTCTCTCGTTAAATCAAATTTAGCACCTATCTCTTCTAAAGTAAGGCCATGTTGCATGCCTATGCCAAAGAAAAGCATGACTACGTCTTTTTCACGATCCGTAAGTGTAGACAGTGATCTTTCAATTTCTCTTTGTAAAGATTCTCTCATTAGTTCAATGTCTGCCTTAGGGCTATCATTATTTACCATTACGTCTAGTAAGGAATTGTCTTCTCCTTCTGCAAATGGAGCATCAACAGAAACGTGCCTACCACTTACTTTCATAGTGTCTTTTACCTTGTCTTCTGGAAGGTCAAGTGCGGTAGCTAGTTCTCCACTGCTTGGAGGTCTTTCAAATTCTTGTTCGAGCTTTGAAAATGCTTTATTTATTTTATTTAACGAACCTACTTGATTAAGAGGCAATCTTACTATCCTAGATTGTTCTGCTAGTGCTTGCAAGATGGATTGTCTAATCCACCAAACTGCGTAGGAGATAAATTTAAACCCCCTAGTTTCATCGAATCGTTGTGCAGCTTTGATCAAGCCTAAGTTTCCTTCATTGATTAAGTCGGGGAGTGTTAAACCCTGGTTTTGATACTGCTTCGCAACGGATACAACAAATCGCAAATTTGCTTTAGTTAATTTTTCAAGAGCAACTTGATCTCCTTGCTTTATTCGTTGTGCTAATTCTACTTCTTGTTCCGCTGTGATGAGTTCTTCTCTACCAATTTCCTGCAGATACTTATCTAGTGATTGACTTTCTCTGTTGGTTATGGATTTGGTGA
>MDTD01162899.1_pt1 | contig 10641 bp, 7 predicted proteins | sample 811221 | NCBI WGS metagenome assembly MDTD01 (sample SAMN05326646, study PRJNA326480) | marine metagenome | isolation source: seawater | place: Pacific Ocean: South West | collected 2011
ATGCAGGAACCCATGAGCCGCTTTCGCCGCCCCAAGGCATTCAGCCCACCATAAAGACGATTTGTGGTACAGGGTACGCCTAGCTCCCCACCTATCCCATACAATCCTACAACTGACTCTATTTCAACCAAACGATGGTGCTGGTCAAGCCTGTTCTTCGTATTTTGATGGACATGAAGTCTTGATGACATCCGCTTCAATGGTAAAGATTCCATCTGATGAACGGAAGATTCCCTCTGCATAGACCGTTCGGTTATCCCCCAGACCATTGGAGATTGAGCCGGCATTTGAGTAATCGATGAGGAGATCGAAATCAGAACCTTCTAAGATAAATGTCATCGTTGATTCATTGATGCTTCCATCACGAATTTCTCCACGGACTGCAACTTCTTTGTCAAGATGTTTTGATTTATCATCAATTAGTTCATCCACAGTAAGCGTTGGCTGAGGTGCCTGCAAGAATATCGTTCCTAAGACGGCTATTGTAACCAACCCCCCGATCAATAAAAGTCGGTTACGATAGGACAGCATACTATCAAATCCTTCCAATCATCGTCTCTATTTCAACATCTGCTCTTGGAAATTATTTGTTCGCCGAACCTATAGCTTCTGAAATCGAGGAGAAGCCTGATGCTTTCATCCGTTTGTGCAATCCGTGAACAATTGCTTTTGTTAGCCCAGGCCCCTCGAAAACAAAGCCTGCATAGGCTTGGATGAGCGTTGCTCCCGCTGTGATTTTCTCATAAGCATCATCTGCATTCATGATACCACCAACGCCCACGATTGGGAGCGTTCCGTTGGTGTATGCATAGATATGACGAATCATCTCCGTACTTTGCTGACGTAGTGGTGCACCAGAACAACCACCCTGTTCATTGTAGACCTTATGAATTTCATTGGGACGTTCCAATGTTGTATTCGTGGCAACAATGCCGTCAATTCCACAGGACATTGCCATATCAAGAATCGAGTTGAGTTCTTCAGTGGTCAAGTCCGGTGCAACCTTGATAAGAAGCGGTTTTTCGGATGCATTGTTTTGTTCTGAACACAAACGATTGGCCTGTTGACATTCTGTCAAAATTCCTTTCAGATGATCTCCATGTTGGAGTTCACGAAGTCCCGGTGTATTCGGAGATGAGACGTTGATGACAAACAGATCAATGAACGGCCAGAGACGTGTGAGAGATGTAGCATAATCGTCTTTCGCTTCGTTAAGAGGCGTACGTTTGGATTTCCCGAGATTCGCCCAAATTGGAATGGATTGGCTCCCTGCCTTATGGAGACGCTGAACAATCTTCTCGCTACCAGGATTGTTGAAGCCCATGCGATTGACGAGCGCACGATCACGTCCATGGCGAAACATACGAGGTTTGGGATTTCCTTCTTGTTCTAACATTGTTACGCCACCAATTTCTGCGAATGCAAGACCAACTGATTCCCAACCTCTAAGCGCTTCAGCACGTTTATCCATGCCTGCAGCCAAACCAAATGGGTGGCTAAATTGCAAACCAAAACACGAGGTTTGTAGTTGCTTTTTTGGCTTGTAAATCAAACGAAGCATCCCTCGAAAAAGAGGATTTGATGAGGCGAGTCGAAGCAAAAGCAATGAGCGTGAATGAGCTTTCTCAGAGTCTTGAAGGGCCAAAAGAGGTCTCGAAAACCAGCGAAAGAGCCTGCCCATGTAGTAATGCTTCAACCGATATCCTTCAATCCTTGCGCTTCATAGCGCCATCATGGAGGAGAATTCAGCCCATTGGCTCGCCGTTCGAGAAGCGGCTCGTCGTTTGTTGGTTGAGACCGATTTGAACATCAGCGTGCCATCTTCATCCATCGGCCAATGGCACAGGCTCATCCTCAACATGGGTGATGCTATGCCACAACGGTTAACCTTTCCAGCGATTATCGAAGGTCCCTTTTCAGTCAGGAAGGAAGACGCTCTCCTTTTCGATTTGAACCTCAAAGAACCCGTTGACATAGCGCAATTGTGGTTGCCATTTGACGCCTCTGAACTCATGCAGGATCTTCTCCAAATGTGTTCTGAATTATTGCTTGCAGGTTATCCAGGATGCAGTGGTTGTGGGTATCGTGATGAAGAACAACCATGGGATGAAATTGCTCACCGGAAAAGGGTCTCAAAATTGGGCGAATAAATTCAGATAACATATGTTATCTGTTTAATTTCAAGTCTGGCGAGCCTTCAAGTATTGTCGACAAACGCATTGAAAACATGAGCATTGTCGTCCTCGCTGAGAAACCAAGTGTCGCCGAAGATATTGCTAAAATGCTCAACATCACAAAAAAAGAAGCAACACATTGGCATAGCGAAGATATTGTCGTAACATGGGCAGTTGGCCACATGCTCGAGCTGAAGTACATCGATGATTACGACCCCACGTTCAAAAATTGGCGAAAAACAGCAGGAGAGTTGCCATTCATTCCTGAAAAATTTGAATTCAAACCAAAATCGGGCTCAACAAGAAAGCAGTTAACTGCCATCAAGAAATTAATGTCGAATAAAGAAGTCACAGAAATTGTCAATGCATGTGATGCTGCACGGGAAGGAGAGCTTATTTTCCAAACCATTTATCATTATTCCAAATCAAAATCGCCCGTTTCCCGTATGTGGTTGCAATCGATGACCAAAGAAGCGATTCAACGAGCTTGGGACGAACGTAAATCCGGTGATGAATATCAAAACCTAGCCGATGCAGCGTACAGCCGTAGCGAAGCAGATTGGCTCATTGGAATGAATGGTTCCCGAATTGCAGAGGTTTTTCTTCCAAAGAAGCGCACTGAACGAATTTCATTGGGTCGAGTACAAACGGCTACGCTTGCAATTCTCGTGGATCACGAACTTGAAATCTTGAAGCATGAGTCCACTCCATTTTGGGTACTGACAGCACAATTTGAAGGAACTGATAGTTCATGGAACGGTCGGTGGGAAGGAGGGGAATCTACTGAAGATACCAAGCCCCATTGGATTCTGACGTTGGAAGATAAAGAACGCATTCAAGCCCTCATCGATTCAGGTGAAAAAGCCGTTGTGACAGAGAAAGTTTCAACAAGCAAAGAACGACCTCCATTGAATTTTGATTTAACAACACTCCAACGACAAGCCAACTCGATGTTCTCATGGCCAGCGAAAAGAACACTGAACGTAGCACAGGCATTGTATGAACGGCACAAACTGACGACATATCCACGTACTGATTCACGATTCCTTCCAACCGACATGAAAGACACCATCAATGCAACGTTGACCAATTTAGGACAACTCGACGAAATGGGGGGATTCATTCAGAACCTAACAAGCAACGGTTTGCAAAACGTTTCACGTAATTTCAACGATGCAAAGGTCAGTGATCACTTTGCCATCATTCCAACGGGCAATTTACCAACTCAGGCACTTTCGAAGGATGAGCAACGCTTGTACAACATGATCGTTCGCAACTTTATCGCATCATGGTACGGGCAATCTGTCATCGAAAAACAAAAGCGAACTGCAAACCTCGGTGGCGAGATTTTCAACAAGGAAGCTCAGCAATATACCACACTTGGTTGGAGAGAAGTCGTACCCAAGAATCTCAGCCATCCAGAAGGATGGGGAACAATTTCTGTTGATAACCCGCATGCGAGTATTTCTTCACATGAATGGAGTGAAGAAAAATCAAAACCGCCAACGAGGATCAAAGAAGCACGACTCCTTTCACTCATGGAAAAAGCAGGAAAGGACATCGAAGACGAGGATTTGGCAGAAGCCATGGCAGGAAAAGGCCTTGGAACACCAGCAACACGGGCAGATACGATCGAAAAATTACTTTCCAGAGGTTACATTTCTCGTCAACAATCAGGTGCTCTCAATGCCACACCTCATGGCATTCGAATCATCGAAATATTGCGACGAATTCCAGTTGAATGGATTACTTCAGCCGAACTTACTGGCGAGATGGAATCATCTCTCACCGCCGTGCAAAAAGGAGAACTTTCTGCCAGCGAATACATGAATAAGATTGTTGAACAAACACAGGAACTCGTGCAACGAATACGTGATCATGACCGTAGCAAATTGTTCGAAAACGATCAATCAATCGGCACCTGTCCTCTGTGTGGTTCAAAGGTAATCGAAACCGCATTGTCATACCCTTGCGAGAAAAACGAAGGAAAGGACAAAGGATGCTCTTTCGTATTGTGGAAAGATACCAGTGGGCGATGGTTTGATCGGCAAACAGCAACAAAATTATTGGAAAATCGAGAGATGAACGATCTGCACGGATTCTTCAATCGAAATGGTGAAACATACGAAACATCCATCGTCCTTTCCGATGAAGGCAAAGTCACTTCAGCAAAATCAACCGGTAATCGATCGAATCCAACCGATGAAGCGTTGGGGCCGTGCCCTACATGCCACGGAACAATCCGTGAAACAGATACGCACTATGCCTGCGACCAAGAGGCGTGTAAGTTTGCTGGCATTGGTAAAGTCATCTGCAAGCGCACCATCAAACCTGAAGAAGCAAAAGCAATCATTGTCGATGGTAAATCTCCTCTAATCGACGATTTTATTTCTCGACGTGGCCGACCTTTCAAGGCGTTTCTTGTACTTGAAGGAACAAAGGTTGGATTTGAATTTCCACCGAGAGAAGCTGCTGCCGATGCACGCAGATTTGAAGTTCAACCAGGCGTTGTAGCAATATGCCCAAAATTTGGTGCCGAAATTTATGAAACTGAGACACATTTCAGACCTAGAAGCAGTGCAACTGGCTGTAAAATCGATATTCCTCGAGAGATATCCAAGCGAGAGATCACCCGCGAAGAAGCAAAAGAACTCATCGAAAAAGGACAAATTGGTCCTTTCGATGATCTCATCGCAAAAAAGACAGGAAACCCATACACAGCGATTCTCTATTTGAAGAAGAATCAACGGATAGGATATCGCTTTGCTAAGCGAGAGTGAAAGAAGAAACTTCTTGAAGTTCAGTCTGTGGTAGGCAAACATGGACATCGACTATGATGTGATTATCATCGGAGCCGGTCCGGTTGGCGGATATACTGCCCGACTTCTCTGTGAACGTGGCCTCTCCGTTGTGATGGTAGAGGAGCACAACGAAGTTGGTCGGCCATTCCAATGTGCGGGACTTGTGACACCAAGCGCAATGGATGCAGTTGAAGCATACGATACAGTCGTGGAAGATGTCGATGGAGCACTCATTCATGGACCCTCAGGAACACTTGTCCCCGTCGGCAGGCAAGGTGAATTACGCACATACGTCGTTTGTCGTAAACGATTCGATCAAACAGTCGTCCAACAAGGCCTCGAGGCTGGTGCAGATCTCCTCCTTGAATCTCAGCCTACATCGGCTGAGGTCACACCTGATGGCGTAGAAATTGAAATCATCAACCAACGAACCAAAGAAACAAGAATACTTCGTTCAAAATTACTCATTGGTTGTGATGGTGCACATTCTTGGGTGCGACGTCGTTTCAAAATGGGATATCCAAAGGAAATGATGGTTGGATTCCAAACCGAAGTCGTCGGTTATCAAGGCAAAGAAGGATGGCTCGAAATGTACAGCGGTTCAGAAATTGCACCTGGCTTTTTTGCTTGGGTCATACCGTCTGGTAACGGTACACATCGAATTGGCCTTTGGTCGAAAGCGGATTTACTTGATGGACGAACAGTTCTTGATTGTTACAACGATTTACTCAAGCATCCACTTTGGAAAGATCGATTTGAGAACATCATCGAAACTGCACGATATTGTGGCCCAGTCCCATCAGGAATGATTCGCAGACCGTTCAAGGATCGAGTGATGGTCATTGGTGATGCTGCAGGAATGGCTAAACCTACAACTGGTGGTGGACTTGGACCAGGTTTCAAGCAAATTTCCTCTATTGCGGATAAACTCGTTGAACGAATTAATGCCGACCAACTCACAGAAAAAGATCTCAAAGCAGTCACAAAATCATCATGGCCCAAGATGAAGAAAGAACAGGATCGAGCACGAGCATTGCGTGATCTTCTCGTTTCAACAAGAACCGATGAGGAATTGGACGAACACTTCGCGAATTTTGCTAAACCTGAAGTCATCTCATTGATCAACGAAATCGGTGATATCGAAAAGCCAGTGCCTCTTGGTTTGGCTTTGTTAAAGAAAGTCCCTGCTTTCCGCAAACTCGCACTGCAAGCTGGTGTAAAACTGCTATTTTCCTGAGGTCGAACAATGCCAAAATGGACGATTCTTCATCTCGTGAGATATCCACCTTTTGATGATAAACGTCTTCACGCTAAGGAAGTTCCAATTTTTGAGAAAATTATCGAAACAAATGTTCGTGACGAAGAGTTGCAAAATACATTACCACCATACACAATAAAGAGTGAAGAAGGTTGGATAATTGAACGAAAGATCATCAATGCTGAAGGGGAAGAATTCAAGCAAAACACAGCCTGCAGAAAGGAACACCGTCCATTTGTACAACTCATTGAAAAGCAGCGAAAAGGCTGGTATATTCTTCCTAATCGATTGCATGGATATGCTCGACAAATGATCAACATCGCTGTAATTTTTCTCCTAAGCACACTGGTTTATCTGTTCCTTGAACCTTTATTGAGCGCAATGGGAGTACCAAGTTTTGGAACGAATAGTATGCAAATTGGGCTACTGGATTATCCAATTTTGAGTGTAATCGTTGTTCCGATTCTCATGTTGCCAATCGTTTTGCGCCTGATTGCTAATTTTGTTGATTTGAAGCGACAACAAGATTTCTTTCGCAAGCCAATATCTCAGCCAATAATTAGTTTCGATGCAGATATTGTAAGTGGAAAGGCACTCTCTGGAACAATTAAGCTACCTGAAAAGATGGATGACTGGAAATCGATGTCAGCTCATTGGCACGTTGGAACGTTACCTCCTGCACGAGAAGCTCTGATTGAAATTTCAGAGAGCGAAGAAGGTGCACAACCGCCGGTTGGACTTTCAACAGCCTTGCCTCATCACTGGGAGTCAGGACTTGACGACGGTACTGCTGGTGGAGAAGATTCACCCATCGAGCGAAAAGATATCCAAGGCGGCGTCTTTTTGCGTCCTATGCGGTTTTCAGAGGAGGGTGGAGAATCGAAGATTGGTGATGATGGAAGTTTCAGTATTGATCCTCCACAGAAAGTATGGCCTGGCACGGTGAATTCTCCTCTCCATCGAATACATTGGGAGTTTATTCTCAAGATTAAACGCCACAATAAGATGCCACTTCTTTGGGTTTGTCCAGTTTTTGTCGAATTTCCAGATGAAATTTGTGAACTGACCGATCTGTCCCTCAATGATCCCCGTACAGAACAATTCTACATCGGACGACGTTAGGTTCATGGTCTCAACGAGGATGTAGCGTCATGTCCAAGCGGTCGCTTTCAGCAGTCTTCCTCGCCCTCTTGATGTTGTCCGGTTGTTTTGCAAGCAACGATTCAAGTAGCGCAACCGATGAAGAGACGCCTGTTGTTATCCCTTACACAATTAATGCATCATGGGATATTCAACCATTCACTGCTGAAATTGGAGGGATTATTGATACAACGATATTACTCGAAACCAACGGAGTTGGCACATATACAACCGACGCACAAATACTCCATGACGGTCAACCAGTATCGACAGAATTCTGGAGTGTTACAGAAAAACCAACGTACATCTCTATCATCCTTTTACCAAATAAACCAGGAGAATACAACATCGATGTAACGATTTATCCATCTGAGGGCGATTCGCTTACTCTCCAACAAACCATTGACGTCCCTGTTCCTGATGAGGGTACAACTTCCCTCATAGCACCACAGTACATTGTTGCTGAATCTTCGATGATTGTGCTCACAGGCCAAGTATTGCATGAGTCAATCGAATCTTGTATTGCACAAATTACGATTCCGGATGAAACCTCATTGCTTGAAACCAATCAACTTCCAATTCAACAAGATGGAACATTTAGCTATGTGCTAACCGAATTGGATACAAGAGCAGAATCTTTTGTGGTCTCTACAACGGCCCAGTGTGGACTGTATACACAAACGGAAGATTATCGAAATACAACCATCATCATCGAAGCAAACGATGATCAAGATGGTGATGGTATTCTCGATGAATTAGATGATTGTCCAAATGGGATTGGGGAATCTGATGGGTGGGCATCGAATGCTCAGAGCGATGTCGATCAAGATGGCTGTCGGGATTTTGATGAGGATCTCGATGACGACAATGATGGAATCTTAGACTCTGACGATGGTTGCGTATCACCGATTGGATGGATAAGCACAGTCGAAAATGACAAGGATCAGGATGGTTGTCATGATGATACCAATGATGACGATGATGATGGTGATGGAATTCTCGATGTTGATGATGCCTGTCTGGACGGGGAAATTAACTGGGATTCGAATCTTTACAATGATTGGGATCAAGATGGTTGCAATGACCTTCTTGAAGACAATGATGATGATAATGATGGTGAAAATGATGCAACAGACGTGTGTCCAAAAGGTCGTTCAAATTGGATAAATGATCGAACTCCATTGACCGATTTTGATATGGATGGTTGTTATGATTCAACCGAAGATTTTGATGATGACAATGACAGTGTTAACGATGTCAATGCGACAGGTGCAACATTGGACCTCTGTCCAACAACGCCACTCGGTGCACTCGATGTCGATGAATTTGGTTGTGCTGCCATCGAACGAGACACAGATGGCGATTCGGTCAACGACCTCATTGATGAATGTGAAGGAACACCGAGTGGCTTACAAGTGAATGCAGTCGGATGCGCAGATCTTGACAATGATGGTGTGTTTGCAAACGTCGATATTTGTGCGAATAGTCCACAGCGTTGGACCATTGATGCGGATGGATGCGCAATCAACCAGAAACCAGTTCAATGGACCTCGGGTACAAGTGTTTCAGGACCAATGGATATTGTTCCTACATTCACCGTCCCCACACTTGATGGGACATTCACGTTCCAGAACAAATGGACTGGAAACGATGTATACCTCTTCATGTTCAAATATACGGATGGAAGTGGGAACTCAAATTCGGGAACATGGTCAACCAACCCTGGAACCTTTATTCGAAACTTACCGGAGAACACACATTTGTTCTATGGTTCATTTGATTCATCATACCACAACGACGTTCTCTCCAGAAAGAGTGATGTCGAAGCTCGATTGAATCCGAGCGAAGAAGAACAATGGGATGGTCGCATTCATTACATTGACATGGATGCAAGCAATATTCAGGGCGGATTGGGCCAGATGATTTCGAGCTTTAACAGCCCCTTCTTCATGGGAATTGATCGATTCCAAAGAGCCAGAGATACTGGATCAATTTACGCATGGGTCTCTCAGTCAAACGATCCGTTTCACTATACCTACGAACCACATCAGTGGAATGCAGAATTTGAACCCGAAATTCGTATGCAAGACGATGGAATCGATGTTGTAACCTTGTATGATTTCGAGCGTCACGCTGGTGGCTGGGGTGCAAACCATAATTCGTACCGAAATGCGTCATTCACAATGCCGAACAATATGAGTTCATACGATACCCTCGAGGTTTTCCACGAGCATGCGTGCGAGGAGCGAAGCAATCGATATCAGAAGAGCGATGGTTCCTATGGTGGATGTCACGAATGGGATTATTTGGCACACCTCTACATCTGTGATGCGGACAATTCTTCGATCTGTGGCACTGAATTTATGCGATGGATTACAACATATGGACGAGAAGGTCGCTGGTTGACTGACATTAGCCCTTATCTGTTCATGCTCGAGGACGATCAGGAACGAAGATTCCGGTACAAGGGTGCGAATAAGGGTGATATGACAATCAAATTCCTCTTCTCGAATTGGGGCAGTGGAGAGCGTGCATTCGATGCAGAATTTGGATTCACAGGAGGCCAATTTGATGGTACATACAATAACGAGAGTCGCTACGTACGGAGCCTCAATTTCACTGTTCCAGATAATACAACTCGTGTTGAAATTGTGGCCACGATTACTGGACATGGATTCCAAAAGGATGATGCGAATTGTGCAGAATTCTGCGACCATCAGCACCATTACTACATGGGATCGAATCATGTGTATGAATGGCATCCAATCGTATACTCAAGTACGGGATGTGAAAATGAAGTCAACAATGGCGTCGTAGCAAACCAGTATGGCTCATGGCCATACGGACGTGCAGGATGGTGTGCAGGACAAGATGTCAAACAATGGAGTCATGATATCACTTCGTGGGTTGACATGAATGGACAAGTCAACGAATTGACCTATCGAGGATTATTCAATGGCCAGGAATACAATCCTACTGGTGAAACCAACAAAGGTGGTCGGAACATCGTAGCAGAAATATGGGTTGTCTTCTACACCAATTCAACGACTTGAGACGGCGGTTCACAAACAACAGTGGGAGCGTTTTCTAACGCATTGGGTGTTTCCAAACGAACGTAGTCACTGTTTCGACGGACTGGTATGAATCCTGCTCGAGTAATCGACAGTTGAAGTTCGTATTCGGTTGCACTTAACTTGGTCGTACCAGAAGCAGATACAACATTCTCTTCCATCATTGTAGAACCGGCATCATCTGCACCAGCGAGAAG
>MDTD01051544.1_pt1 | contig 10640 bp, 7 predicted proteins | sample 811221 | NCBI WGS metagenome assembly MDTD01 (sample SAMN05326646, study PRJNA326480) | marine metagenome | isolation source: seawater | place: Pacific Ocean: South West | collected 2011
AATTATCATTTTTATAAAAATAGCTATAAATTGAACCAAAATTATCTGATGGATGTGCCCACTCTTTAGCCAAAAAAGTATCGTTGTAATCAAACCATCTAGTTAAAACTGTAAGATACCATGAGATATCCTCATAGCTATCGTTAACAGTTAAATTTTTAAATGGATTTTTAAAATTCAGACTTAAATTATTTTTTTTTGCAAATTGAACAACCTCTTTATGGCTACTTGCTTCGATTATGCATCCTATGGTATCTAATATTGCTAACTTTGCAGAAAAAAAATGACTGTCTTGTTGTAAATCTTTTACGACATATTCGGTTATAACAAAATCTAAGTTGTTAGAATTCAAAAACTATCTTTCTGGAGGACCAATATACTTAGCTGCTGGTCTAATTAGAATGTCTTGCTCTCTTTGTTCAAAATAGTGCGATGCCCAGCCAACAGAGCGTCCAGCTACAAATATTGGAGTAAAAAGATCTACTTCAAAACCTAGCTCAGCCAAAAGTAGACCTCCATAAAAATCTACATTTGGGAAAAGGCCTTTTTCTTCATCCATAATTTGGTCTATTTTTTGTGCTATTTCAAATCTATTTTTAGAAAAATCAGTATCTACCAATTTTTCAACCCAACTTTTGACAATTGGACTTCTTGGATCTTGAACTTTGTAAACTCCATGACCAAAACCCATAATTTTTTTCTTTTCATCAAGAAGTTTATAAACTCCTTTTTCCGCCTCATCTACAGTTTCAAAACTATTTATTAATTCAACTGCTCTTTCATTTGCACCACCATGTAATTCTCCTTTTAAGGTTGCTATTCCGGAAACGATTGCACCAGTTAAATCCGCTCTCGTTGATGCTGTTACTCTTGTTGCAAAAGTTGAAGCATTAAAACCATGTTCAGCATAAAGGATAAGCATATCGTCTAATGCTTCAAGCATTTCATCATTTGCTTTATTTGGTAAAAGTGAACTAGCTACTAAATATTTATCTGAAAGAATATCAGTATCTGAGTTATGATATGAAGCGATTGCAAAACATACTGTAGCGCTGATTCTTGATATTAATTCAATTTCAGTGTCGGACTCCTTTTCTTCTCCACCAGATACAATTGTTCTTAGCAATGCCATTGGATGCATACCTTTAGGTGGATGAAGAGATTTTAAATCTTGAATATATTTTGACAATGCTTCGTCATTTATTGCCGTATTATAAAATTTCGTAAATGCCTCTTTGAAGTCACTGCTGTTTAAAGAGTTCTTTATTATAAGAGAAGCAACTTCTTCATAGGTATTTTTTGTTGTTAGTTCAGTTGCATCGTAACCCCTATACCTAAGTGAAGTACCTTCTTTACCAACAGTAGAGATTGCTGTTTCTCCTGCAATAACTCCTCTTAAACCGGGTGAATAATCCATCGCTACAATTGTACAATATAAATATACATAAGGCTAGAAAATTAGTTCTACAAAGTAATTGTTTACAATTTATAAGGTTATCATTTTCATATGGCACAAATTCATAATTTAGAGTCTAAAACTAGATACGGTTCCAGGTATGTAGCTGGTTTTATAATCATAATTTCGAGTATTTTACTCGCTGGATGGGTTGGTTTTTTTATTTTTCTACCAATAAAATCTAGTATGGAAATTGTTACCTCACTTGAAGAAAGATTTCTTCCTAGAGCTGAAGGCATGGTATTAAACTTTGTCTCTCTTTCAGAACCATCAACAATTATAACTTCTGATAATCAAATTTTAGATGAGCTTCATGATGGATTAAATAGAGACCCCATACCGCTTAGCGAAGTCCCTTCTTTTGTAATTAATACATTGCTAGCAGCTGAAGACAGTAACTACTACTTGCATGAAGGTGTTGATTTCGTAGCAATTTTAAGTGCAGCTCTTGATAACTTGAGAGGTGTTACTAGAGGTGGATCAACTATTACATCTCAAGTTGCAAAACAATCTTTTGTAGGCGATGAAATATCCGTCAGAAGAAAAGTTGCTGAAGCTGTAGTTGCAGCTGAATTAGAACGAAGATACACAAAAGATCAGATTTTAGAATATTATATAAATTCTATTTATTGGGGATCAGGAGCTTACGGTATACAATCCGCTGCATTTGAATATTTCGGTAAAGATATTAGAGAAGTAACTCTTGATGAGGCTGCAACATTAGTTGTAATAATTAGAAGTCCTGCTTATTACAATCCAAGAAAATACCCTGAAAGAGTTACTGAAAGAAGAAACGATGTTTTAAACATTATGCTTAAGGAGGGCTTTATTGTTGATATACAAGCCAGATCTGCAAAATTAGCACCTTTAAATGTAATTGAATCTAAAGAAATTGGTTCACAAGCTGAGCATGTTGTGGCTGAGGTAAAAAGACAACTTTTAAATGACCCCCAATTTGCAGTTTTAGGAAATACAAAAGAAGAACGAAAGAAAAAAATTTTTGGTTGTCCTTCAGATGATACTTCTTGTACAGGAGGTGGAGGCTTAAATGTATATATAACATTAAATTTAGAGTTTCAAAAACATGCTAACAAAGTTCTAAACAAATGGGTTCCTTCTGAGAAAGACAGTGTTGAATCAGATGAAAAACCTACAGGTGTAATAACGTTAATAAATAACTACACCGGTGCAATTGAAGTAATGGCATCAGGGATCCCATTTGATGAGGAACAATACAATCTTGCTACTCAAGGTAAGCGTAATCCCGGATCAGCATTTAAACCAATTACTCTCTTAGCAGCCTTAGAATCTGGCTCGAAATTATATAGTTACAGAGATTCTAGAAGCCCAGTTGAGATTGACTGTGGATATCCCTGTGCTCCAGACGGTATAGGAACAAAATGGGTAGTTAGAAATTATGGTACATCTATTACTGCAGATAGATATTTAAATAAAATTGATGCACAAGACAAAGCAATTGAATTGCAATGCGTTGGGTATCATATAGAAGATTTAAAAAATAAAGATTTTATTGAGCAATTTCCTCTTATTGAAAATATTGATGAATTTGAAGAAGATAAAGATAAACTCCTAGAAATAGGTAAGGCCTTAGGTCAATTTGATGAAAATGGGAATACTATCCTATACCTAGAAGATACAGAAGGTCTTGAATTTGCTGATGATCAAATAGTAATAACTGAACTTGAGAAAATTGAAATCCAAGAAAATCAAACACAAATAAACTTAGAATCTGAAACTCAATACATTTATAAACCATGTATAGATAAAAGTGAATACAATAGATCTGTCAAGCTATTAGATACATCAGGAATGATCTCACTTGAAGAAGCTACTAGAAGATCAATAAATACAGTTTATGCTCAAATGGCGTCAGAATTAGGTGGAGAAAAACTAGCCTCAACAGCAAATAGGATTGGCATAGATTCTAAAATAGATCCAGTCATTTCTCTAACGCTGGGCGCAGGTGCAGTTACTCCTATTGAAATAGCTTCAGCGTATTCCTCATTTGCAACAAACGGAGTTCTTGCGCCAACTTACTTGATTGAAAGAATTGAAGACTCCAATGGTGAGGTTTTATATCAAAATATAGTTTCTCAAAGGGTTTCCATACCTGATCCAGGTGCAGCAGCAGCTGTTAGGAAAACTCTAGAGGTTGCAGCTCAGTTTGGAACTGGCACTAGAGCAGTATTAGATGATAGACCAATAGCTGGAAAGACTGGAACACATCAAGGCTTCAGAGAGGCATGGTTTATTGGGTTCATACCACAATATACTTCTTCTGTCTGGATCGGATTTGCAGAAGAACAATTGCCTCTTACAAACGTAGAGATAAATGGAGAATTAATTAAAAATGTTTCTGGTGGAAAAGTTCCAGCACCTATGTGGAAAGAATTTATGAGTGAAGTAACAAAAAACTTGCCCATTGTTGAATGGCCTTCTGATCCAAGTGACATTGAAAAATATTATGAAATACCAACTGTAAATATCCCTGAGCTACAAGGTCTAAATATAATTGATGCTGAGGAAATAGCATTTTCAAATTATTTACTTCCAAAAATTACTTTAATTGACTCCGAAGAGGCACCTGGTTTAGTATTAACTCAAAGTATTGAGTTCGAAGAAGAAGTACCAGAAGGTACAGAAATTTTGTTGGAGGTTTCAGGAAAAAAACTTTCAGCTAACATTCCAAATATTCCACCGTGCTTCTATACAAGTGATGAGGCTGAAAGTTTAATTAAAGAATTTATGCGTGAAAATAGTTTAATATTATTCTTTAAAAAGAACTTCCAAACATCAGATGTGCAAGGTTGTGAAGGAAAAGTTATTGGTACAAACATTGCTCAAGGAGGGTCTGTATCTACTGGTGATACATTAATAATTTATGTTGATAGTAGGACTATTGACTCTTCGTAAATCTTTCAATAAAATTATATAAACCAATAGTACCAAATCCTGTAGCACTTTTTGAATTTTTACTTCTTGCAGGTCCAGCAATATCTAAGTGAATCCAGTTAATATCGTTAACAAACTCCTCTAGTAACAGAGCTGCTGTAATTGCGCCACCAAATCTACCACCGGTATTTTTCATATCTGCAATTTCAGATTTTATAAGTGACTTGTAACTTTTTTCTAACGGAAGGCTATGATACTTTTCGTGAGTATTCTCATTCGCAGATAAAAACTTATCTAGTGTTTCATCGTCATTAGAAAAAACAGCTCCTATATCAAGACCAAGAGCAACGTAAGATGCACCGGTTAAAGTTGCTACATCGCAGATTATATTAGGATTGGATTCACTTGCAAAAGCTAGTGCATCAGCCATTATCAATCTTCCCTCGGCATCAGTGTTTAAAACTTCAATAGTCTTTTTGTTTCTCATAGTCAGTACATCTCCAGGTCTAATTGCAGTTCCACTAGGCATGTTCTCTACTAAAGGTGTGTAAACTTTAAGGCCTACATCAAGATTTTGACTTGCAACAAGAGAAATTACTCCCCACGCAGTTGCCGCACCTGTCATATCTGTTTTCATAGTTTCCATCCCAGATGGAGATTTGAGCGAGAGTCCACCTGAATCAAATAAAACACCTTTACCAATAAGTGCAATTTGTAATTTAGCTTTGGGATTAAATTCACCAACTAAAAATTTAGGCTTTCTCTCTGAACCTTGACCAACTCCTATTACTCCACCAAAATTATTTTGACTCAACCACTCGTGATCGTAAACAGATAATTTAATATTTAAATTAGTAACTAACTGTTCAACTTTTTCAATAAAAAATTCTGGGGTTTTTGTTATTGAAGGGTAATTAACTAAATCCCTTACCCAAAATACTGAATCAACTTTGCTCTTAATTTCATTAATATTATCAATACCATTTATTTCAATATTAATTTGATCTTTTTGATCGCTCTTAAACTCCCTAAAATCGTATTGGGAAAGAAGAATACCAAACTTGATATAATATAAATTTAATTCATCTAATTTTGAAAAGAATGTGAGGATTGTGTCATCATTTAAAGATTTGCCAATTTTTAAACCAACATCTAAAAAGTCAGAGTTATTAGAACAACCATCTAGTCCTACAAGTAATCCATAATCGTAATCTTTAACACAACTACTTGGAAGAAATAATATTTGATTTGCTTTTGATGAAAAGCTATTAAGTTCAATTAATTCCTTTATTAAATCAACATTTTCAAATTCATCATATGGAAAAGAATCGTCATTATCAACTAATACAACTTTTATATTCACTTACTTGCCGTCCATTCGTCTTCATAGTCTCTGGCCAACATCCATAGTAGATCGGATAGTCTATTTAAGTAATTTATAACATAGGTATCTTTAAGTTCATTTAAGTCTTTCCATGTTACACATCTTCTCTCTGCTCTTCGTGAAACTACACGACACCAATCAAATTGAGATGAAATACTATTATCTCCAGGAACAACAAAATATTCAGGAATTCCATTTTTTTCTGTTAATTGATCTATTACATTTTCCAATTCATTAACCATAAATTCAGTCACTAATGTTTCATTTGATTTTAGTTTGTCTCTATTTGATTTTGATGTTGCTAATTCAGCTCCGACTATAAATAGTTCTCTTTGAATTTTAAGGATAAGAACTTTTGTTTCATTGGATAACTCTTTTTCCTTTCTTAAAAGTCCCAAAGCGGCAACTAATTCGTCAACTGATCCATAAGCCTCTGGAGCAACATTGTCCTTGGAAACAGAAGTACCATAAAGTAAACGTGTTTTACCCTTGTCGCCTTTTTTTGTATAAATTTTCATGATTTAAGAATAGTGCTATATGGAAAGTATTAATGTTCCAGAAGCACCAAGTACAACAATTAAAGCCAGATAACTTAACCCCGTACTTGCCATAACACCTGTGTAAGATTTTTCTTGTAGAGACTTAAAGGAACCAAATGATAATAATGATGATGACAAATACAGAAATACTAAAATATTATTGAGGAGATTATTTGAAATATCACTAAAAAATGCTGAGCTACTTTGGTAAATACCTAAAAATACTAAAAGTGCCAATAATAAAGATAGGGAGTATGAAAATTTTGATATATTTTTCATACCAATTCTTTCAATAGTAGGATCAACCAAAAACCAATGACCTATCATCATTGAGGAAAATACAGATGAAACTAGAAGAGTTGGTAAAAAATTCATAAATAAAGATTCACCAATTAAATCGAAAGTCGCAAATAAAAATGAAAATAAACTGAGAAGTATGTAGTAGTTTCGTTTTTGTTTTTTTAAATTATATAGATAAAGTATAAGAAAAAATAGACCCAGTAATGATAAATTACTTTGATTGATTAGCGCATTGATTGCTATAACAGATACAAACAATATACTAAATCCTTTTTTTGGATTGGTTGAAGACACAATATAGCCTAAAAAAGGAATACATAGTGTCAAAAACAAGAATGTAAATTCGCTCAATTGCATATGTTCTTTACAATAATATATGTGTTAAAAACAATTGTTAAGAGTAATTACAAATCTGCATTTTCAATTGCGGTTGTTTTTGTTTTATTTATTGCAGTATTGAATAATTTTTCATTAAAGACATTTATTTCTATAAACTTTTTAGTTTCTTTCTTCATATATTATGTCCTGTTTATTTTTGGTTTAAATGCATTAAAAAAAAATAAAATTTTAGGTTTTATATTACTAACTAGCATACTTTTCTTGGTGCCAAATTTTTTTCAAAGCTTATACGGTAGTTTATTTCCTGTCACATATATGCTCTATATAATCTATATAGGATTTGAATTTGGGACTGGTTATTTCGCAGATTGGAAAAAGAATGAAGAATTGTAAAAATTTTCGAATTCTATCTAAAATGAAATAATGAAACAGGGACTAATTAATTTTTCAAAAGTAATTGTTATAGTATTTTTATCTTTTGTAGCACTCAGCACTTTGAAGAGCCCTGCAAGTGCCTTGGAGATAAAACATACTGAGATTTTTAGTTGTGCAGACAATGCCGTTGCTCCCCTTGATACACTTAAAGATATCCAAACTTTTTTAAGCTGTAATGGTTTTAACCCAGGACCAATTGATGGCGTCCCTGGTGGTAGAACCTCAGGTGCAGTCAAGAGTTTTCAAAGTGCTGTTGGATTAAGTGCAGATGGAGTTGTAGGACCTGCTACAAAGCAAGCTATGCGTGGGTATAGTTCAATAAGTTTTACATTCAAAGGTAGTGGTTGGGGGCATGGTGTAGGCTTAAGTCAGTACGGTGCAAAAGGTTTAACTGAATTGGGCGCTAGCTTTTGTCAAGATACTTCCTCATGTACCTCAGAAGAAGTTGTTAATTATTATTTTCAAGGAACATCTGTAAATAATCTATCTAATCTACAATTATCATCTCCAGATATATCAACAAACAATAACGCCCTATGGGTTGGACTGGCTAGAAACGCTAAGAGCATACAACTAACTACTCTACCGTCATCTAGCCCACCAACACTTTATATTTGCCAAGATGGCATGACTAGTACTGCTGGAGTACAGTCATTTTTGACTTCACGTGGCTATGAACCTGGCCCTATAGATGGAGCTTTTGGAGAAAAAACAGCAAATGCATTAAAAAGCTATCAGTCTTCAGTAGGGCTAAGCCAAACTGGGTCTATTGACGAAGCGACATTAGCAAAAATTAAATCTGATGCTTCTTCAGATGGGCCTTGTGAATCCTCATTTGGTAAATTAAAGATTAGTGGTGGTGCTACGATTAATTTGATTTATTCAAATGGAGGTTGTTATTTTACTGGTCATCCGTTAATTAATAAGCAGGTTGCCGGATGCAATATATCAATTAATTGGTCAGATGGTGGAAGAATTAGAGTGGGACCCAGAGAGCATAAACATGGTGTTCTTAAACTTAGGTCAAAAAATGTTTCATCTGGATTTCATGTATCATTAGCTGTAAACATTGAAAAATATTTGTACGGACTTGCAGAAATGCCTTCACATTGGAATGTTAAGGCTCTTGAGGCACAAGCTTTAGTTGGAAGAAGCTACGCAGTCTTCCAATATTTAAAACAAAATAATCCTGTAATTGGAAATGGGATTGACGCCGGATTAACAGATTCCCGAAAATCATACTGTTGGTGTCATATTGGATCAACTGCTTCTAGTCAATATTATTATGGTTATCTCAAAGAAATTGCTGGTCCAAATTGGGTACAGGCTGTAAATAATACTGTTGGTAAAGTAATAACCTATGACGGTGGATATACTCAAAGCTCAGTAATTCAAGCATTCTATTCTTCATCTACTGGGGGCAAAACTAACAACAATGTTGTGGGGTTTGGTTCTGCAACACCCTGGCCTTATTTAAAAACTGTTGATGACCCATGGTCAGTTGATAACAGAGTTGGTAATTCCAAAGCTGCATGGTCATATGACTTTTCTTCTTATCTCTTAGCAAAGAATATTCTTTGTGGTGACTCACCTTGTTTTGATTCTGTAACCGATATATTCGTTTCATCAGTTGCTGAATCAGGGGCTGCATTAGAGATAACTATGAAAGGTTATAAAAATGGTTATGCGAAATCTGTTAAAAAATCTGGAAGAAATATAAAATCACAACTTGGCTTTACCTCACACTACTTTTCAACATCCAGTCAGTCGGATATATCTACATTGAGTGTGGGCCCAATTACTGTTAATTCAAACCAAAATGTAAATAGTTTAACTACATCTACAGGAGACATTGCTCAATATGCTACTTCTTCTGCCGGTTTAAATCTTTTATCAAGATCAGGTTTGTTAAATCCTTGCAATGAAACTTCTTCAGCTTGTCAGGCTAAGACTTTGACAAGAGAGGAAGCTGCAGCAATTGTAGTTATTGCGGCACAATTACCTTTGGATTCTCCAAATGCTTACAGCGATGATGACCAAAGTCCTTACCAAAAAGCTATAAATGCTGTACCGTACTACGGTATGAACAAGTGTTTTGGTGGTCCATTCCAATATCAACCATCAGAATCTGTTTTTAGAGATCAATTTGCTTGTATGTTAGTCGTTGCAATTAATGCAGGTGCGACAGATAATATAAGTGGTAGTATTGATAAATATTCTGATGATGGAGCGAGTAACTTCACTAATGAAATAAATATTCTAGCTTCAACTAATTCCATTCCAGCTTGTAGTTCTCTGTCTGATAAATTTTGTCCTAGTAGAAGAATTTCCATTGGAGAAGTGTCATATATTATTAACAATTTGAAAAACAACTCTATTGTTCCATCATCTGTATTTTCTTCAAATATTTTTCAAGAAGGATGGCAGTCAGCTTATGGAGAAGTACAAGATGCAGAATCTACAGCAGTTGTAAATCCTAATTCTGGAAATGATGCATGTGTTCCAAAAGATAATTCTTCACTTGTTATTAATTCGACTTTAGATGTTCAACAATTTTTATCAAATAATGGATTTAGTCCTGGACCAATTGATGGACAAGCGGGACCAAAAACAAAAACAGCAATTAAAGAATTCCAAAGTAAAAATGGTCTTTTTGCAGACGGTATTGTGGGAAACAAAACAAAAAGCGCAATGAGAGCTTACACAGGTTGTGAAAATTCAAATGTTTGTAAACCAAGAAATAACTCCAATGCAAAACTTGATTCTGTATCAGATATTCAAACATTCTTAGCTAATAATGGATTTAATCCTGGAATAATTGATGGAAAAATGGGTTCTTATACTAAAGAAGCCATAAAAGCCTTCCAAAGAAAAGTTGGTCTTATTCCTGATGGTGTTACCGGAAACAGAACTAAAAACGCAATGAAATCCTATACAGGTTGTTAAATCAAGTAAGTTCTTATTTTTTCTTCTATTGATTCAACATTTACTTTAAAGTAATCACTCAAATCGTTTTGAGGTGCTGATTTTCCAAAGGATTCTATGCTGAAAGATTCAGTAACATTACCAATATAATCAGCCCAACCTATTGACTTTCCCAGTTCTAATGTGAAAGTGAGTTTAGATTCATTTAAAGACTTAGCTTTTTCAGGAGTCAGCATATTCAAGATAGGTACGCTAATAATCTGCACAGAATATTTGTTCAACTTATCTCTTAAACTAAATGCTAAATTTAACTCAGATCCGGAAGCATAAATTGTAATGTCATTACCAT
>MDTD01004612.1_pt1 | contig 10639 bp, 17 predicted proteins | sample 811221 | NCBI WGS metagenome assembly MDTD01 (sample SAMN05326646, study PRJNA326480) | marine metagenome | isolation source: seawater | place: Pacific Ocean: South West | collected 2011
GTGTAACAATATACTCTTTTTCGCTCATGGAGTCTCCTTAGTGTAAGTCTACCCAAGCACCGTTTGCATATCCTTGGAATTTATTTGTGGTTGAGTTATACACCATATCACCATTTGCTGAAGCTAGAGCATCACGTTCTGTTGTTGTGAAGCTACAAAATCTAACTGGAGAACTTGTAATTACCACTGCATTTCCTGCTGTTACTTTTAAATTTGCATTAGCTTTAATTTCTGGATCATCTGTGCTAGTGCTTGTAAATCTATTTGCAGTGATAACATTAGTAACATTTAGGTTGTTTTCAACATTTAAGTCACTGCTCATAGTCACTGCTGGAGTTATTGTTATACCGCTTGAATCTGAAGAGTCTAAAACACTTGATGTAAACGTAAAGTTACCAAGTGTAGCTGGTTGTACAGCGGAATCAGCTTTTGAACCTTGTGCTGATGTTGCCGCATCTGTTATTCCGTATCCTGCTAATGTAGTAGGAGTACTTGTTAATCTTGCCCATTGTATTGTACCATTTGTACCATCAATAACCAGCGTACTATCGTCTGCAAATACACTACCAATAAAATTACTTGTTACAGATCCAACTGATAAGTTATCACTTCCGCCTGTTAATACAGTGCCATTAAGTTGAAGATAACCTTTTACAAATGTATTACCATCTTCTGCTACTTTGAATATATGATCTGATTCTATTGTGGAACCTAAACTGTCTGGATTTACATTATTATAAATTCTAAATGCACAAGTTGAATCTCCACCATTACTATCAAGGAACATATTAATACTTTTTACACTGCTTAATACTGTTTGATTGTTTACTCCAAACTGAGTTGTAGTGAAGTTCATATGACTTACTGCACCGGAACCAGGATCTGCAAAAGAGATTCTGTTGCTTCCAGTAACTAAATCACCGCCTAGTACAGGTGAAGTATCGTTGGAAAGTTCAACACTAGCGTTAACAGTTATGTTACCTTCAGCATCACTTGCAGTTGTAACATTTGTACCACCAACAATTTTGAAACTTTCGCCTGAATTAATAAGTCTTATTGAACTATCGTCAGCACCAACACCTATGTTGCCAATACCGCCTCCTGAACCTCCTGATCCTACAGTGTCAGCGTCATTTACCCAAGCACTACCATTATATTTTAGCACTTGTCCTGCTTGTGGATTAGTTGTATTAACATTGCCTAAATCTTCTACATTGTTAGGAGCAATGTTTACTTTTCCCGCTACACCATCTACAAGAATTGTTGAATCATCTGCTACAAAAGTTCCTTGCATTGAAGCGGCAGTAAGTGATCCTGTAAATACACCACTACCTCTAACATCTAAAGCTTTAGCAGGAGCATCTGTTTTTATACCTAAATAACCAAAACGGTTAAAAACCATTGCATTATCTGTGCCTGTAGCACCTGATTCATTATATGTTAAAAATACAACTCTTCCTGGCATTATACCATTTGCAATAGCAGATGTATACTTATCTGGGCCTAGTTTAATCACTGCGGTATTTTCAAAACTATCGCCGTCATAACCTTGAGCAGTAATATCTAACGCACCATCGCCTGCTTGTGAAACTGTTGGAGCCGTTAATGTACCTCTTGATGCACTGGCAATTATATCATGCCCGCTTCCGCCTGATACAACTCCGTTTATATTAAGTTTAGGAGCAGTAGCATCCTCAATATCCAATCTACCACTTTTTAATGAATTTGCGGAAGTATCTACCATTGCATGGCTAGCACCAAACCATGACGAAGCAACGACTCTATTATTTTGTCCGTCAATAATTATTGTAGAATCATCCCCGTATACTGATCCTTCTATATCGCCGTCTATATTACCTGTAAATGTATTCGCTGTCATTGTGGTTGCACTTACATTGCCACCAAATGATCCATTTAAATTAACATCTAAACTAAGAGTTGCATTTATGCCCCCAGTAATATTAATATCACCAGTACCGGTAATATCATAACTATTTAAATCTAAATTTCCTCCTAATTGTGGAGTAGTATCGTTAACTATATCTGCTAAACCGCCACTTCCACCGCCCGTACCTTGGACTGCAACTCCTCCAGAAGTGGATCCATCCCCTATAAAAACAGGAGCAACACCGGCACTTGAATAGTCAGTAACATATATCGGTTCGCCTAATTCCGGGGTGTATGCGAGCCTTTCTGCGTTGGTCCCTCTTTTAATTCTCAAAGCCATGTGAAACTTCTCCTACAGTAATTATTTATAGTATTTATCACTATATAAAGATAATGCACTTTTACTTGTTAAGCTTTAAGAAACGTTTTGTACGCCTTGTAATGTCTTTTTTAAGGCGTTCGGTATCAAGTCTAAAATCCACAGTATCAATTGAATCTTTATATTCTTCTAAAAACTCATGTATAACAGTACCTGGATCTTGGGTCAATCTTTTACGATTATCTACTGCTACTTCCCAGGTTTTACCGTCTAAAAATCTAACAATAATTGTACTTACATACTCAATTGGTAGAAAATCATAATTTACATCGTCTAAGATTTCATCCCATACTTTACTATTATTATCGCTAGTATCAGACACTTTCCATAGTTTTCTTGCTGGATTTTCTCTTAGTAGGAACAAGTTCTTCTGCTTGTTCTCTAAGTTGTTTTGCTTCTTTAAACAAAGCATCTGCTTGAGATCGATAACTGGCCGCTAACTCTTCATCTGATATAACACCGTCTGTTTTGGCAGTTGCTGGTGCAGGTGAACTAGTATATACTTTTGTAGGATCAACTGTTTCTGTACTATCAACTGGTGGTACTACTGTTTCACCATCTGGACCTTTAATTGCTAAGTCTGCTACAGTAACACCTTGTTGTTCAGCAATAATTTTATTTAATTCACTTAATTGTACAGTATCATTATTAGTTGGAGTCATTTCGACTAATTCTGTAGGCACTTTTCTAAGTTTACCTGTTGTATGAAATCCAGCAAGCATATTTCTACCATCTGGCAATGTAACTCTGGCCATTGCTTCACCAAATTCATTTGCTTCCTGTCCTGCCGCAGATTCGACAGCTTTGATTAACGAATCGTGTTCGTCAGCTGATAAATTTTCAGTTTGTATAACTAAGCAATTATCTGGATCACCAGGAACTACCCTGTATGCAACAATTACTTTCCTTTTATTTGAGATAATTCTTCCTACGTGTTTAAAGGCCATTTTTTTACTCCTTCATTTCAGCAGGTGCTTCTGCTGGTTGTGCCACAGGTGCCTGTGCCGCTTGCTCTTGTGCTTCTTTTGCCGCTTTTGCTTGTTCTTCTACATTTTTTAAAAATGCATTAAGCTTATTATAAAGAGCACCTACATTAGCCAATTCTTCTGCTTTAAAACATCCTCTCTCTGTAGCAAGTTCAACTACTGCTCTTGCTAAAGCAAGATCTTGAATATTTAATTCATTTGGATCGGGCTTTGGTGCTTGTGGTTGTTGATCAGTCATTATTTTTTACTCCTTCTATAGTAATTATAAAAAAATTAGCTTGTATATTTCAAATGTGGACAAGCTAACATGAATAAACTCATTTCTTTTGTTTCTTCAAATCCTACTGTGTAAATACTTTGAATTGAATCATCAGCTTTTGACAAAGTTACGTTTTCACCTAAAAAATATCTACCAGATAAATTATCATTAATCCATTCAGATACGGCTGTTTCAATATTATATGTCCTTGGTAAATTAACAGTTTCAAAATCAGGAGGACAGAAATTTAATCTTCTTATACCTAAAATATCAAATGGATTTGTTTTTATTTTTTTAAGCAACGGCTTCCTCATAATGCACTGTTGTTCCAAACGGTGCTTGCAATTCTTTGTCACAATGACCATGAATAACAAACAATGTATCACAATATTCAGTTTCACCCCAAGAATCATAAGGATATCCATCTGTAAACATAATTAATTTTTTAGGCTCTATATTATGTTCTCTCATATATCTCCAATTTGTCATAAAGTCGGTTCCTCCACCGCCTACAACTTTGTAGTTTGCTATATCATCCGCATCGTCTGCCGTAAATACTGCTTCATTATAAACTTTTGTATCAAAACACCAGATTCTAATTTTAAAATCTTTGTATTCTTCCATTATGCCTTTTACTTCACTTAAGAAGTCCTTTGCTTGATCATCACCAATAGAACCACTCATGTCTATACTAATACAAACATCTATAGTTTCTTCAACTTGCATACCTGGAAGTATTGCACCTGTATGCCAACCTTTTCTGTTTGGACGGATAAAAGTGTAATCACTTTTAATTATACTCTGTATCTGTTGACGTAGTATTTGTCTCCAATTCATTTTAGGTTCAGTAAGTTCTTTAATCATTCTGGCAATTTCGCCAGGAACATTACCTGCACCAGCACTTTGAGCCGCGGCTAAAACTGCCTCTTTTATTTCATCTTTTATAGCTTGTTTCGCTTCTTCAGACAATGTTTTTGTTTCACCTTTTGTTCCACCGTCTTTATTATCATCGTTACTATTACCAGGACCTTCTCCCCATTGAAAATGTTCATCTAAAAGTTCGCCTAATTGATCAATATCAATCTTTTCTGCATTTTCAAACAGCTCATCGTATATTTCTTCGCTAGTCCATGATTCGTATTTCATATCTTGGTAACATTCGATGAGTTTTGGTTTTTCACCAATTCTATCTCTAACAAGTAAATTATTTACTTTATAATCACAAGCAATATTATAAAGTTTAGGATGTCTATCTTCTCTTCTTGTTAAATGATCAAATACCATGTGTAGTATTTCATGTGCAATTACAAATTCTATTTCTTTATTGCTCAAAGCATTAAAAAATTGTGTATTGAAGTATAGAAAACGACCATCTACAGCCGCAGTTGGTATATGTTTATCAGCCGCTTTAATCCTTAGCCTAGTGGCCATATTTCCGAAGAAGGGATGTCTTAGTAGTAGTCCAACACGAGCAGTAATAATTCTATCAAGCACGTCTTTACGCATTACTTCAAGATCTTCATCTGAAATGTTAGGATCTGGTTCCCAGTTCTTTTTCTTAAGATCTTTTTTTACTTTATCTACGGCTTTGCCTAAGTCTTTAACTTTTTTACCAATTTTTGGAGCAGAACCTGGAACAGGCATATGATTTACATCTGCATAATCACCATCCAAGCCATGATTAATTATTTCTTCAACCATAGCATTTTCTTCATTTATTTGCTTTTGTGTCAGTGCCATTGCGTACTTCCCTCTTTGTTATATGTATAATATAGCATTATTTAATCTATATGTCAACCTAAAATAGAAAAAATGGGCAGTAAAATACATTACTGCCCAAATATATGACTCATTAAACGTTCTGGGCCGCCTTGATATATTTCCCATAACGGTCATGAAACTCATCAAAACAAGCAACTGCATCTGGATCAATAGGAAGATTGTATTGGGTAAGAGCTAATTTAATGCCCATAACTACCAATTCAGTCTCAAAATTATCCATAGCAAACCTTAAAAAGTTATTAACTTTATTGTCAAACTTTTTATCATTTTTATCGCTTGCTTCTTTAAGCTCGTAGCAAAGAGATACAGTTAAGGAATACTTTGCACTGATTTCTTCTGTATTAAGCTCTTTTACTTTGCCTACCAAAACATCACTTGGATTTGGCATATTTGCCGCTACTTTTCTATGAGCCATAAACTTTACAGCCAAACCTTCACCTACTGAACCTGCTACTAGGTCTGTAGTTGTAGCTTCGTCTGGATCATCTTCTTCAATAAGTTCACTAACAAAACTCCACGAACGTGGTGTAGCAAATGAACGACTTGGACTTTTTGGATCAAAATCATATAAGTCCTGTTTTGCAAACTGCAAATAACCAACCACATCTTGATGTATTGTGTTATTTACTGCCCAAGCAAACCAATCATCAAAATCAACCGCAAGCTCTAAGTGTACAAATCGATTAGCTAATGGTGAAGGCATTCTATAAGTAACACCTTTATCAGCTTCTCTGTTACCTGCCGCAACAATAATTACATTATCAGGTAATACATATTGACCTACACGTCTGTTTAAAATTAACTGATAAGCCGCCGCTTGTACTGCCGGAGCCGCAGAGTTCATCTCATCAAAAAATACAACAATATTGTCGTATTTCGATGCCATTTCTTCGTCTGGTAATTCACTAGGTGCACCCCAAACCATTTTGCCTTGATTAGCATCAAAATATGGAATACCTTTAATATCAGTAGGTTCCCAAAGTGATAGTCTAATATCTATTAAATGGCTATTAGGCATTTCATCTGTAATCTGCCTAACAATATCGGATTTACCAATACCTGGAGGTCCCCAGATAAAAATTGGTCTTTTCTTTCCAAATGCCCTACGAATGCTTTTCTTAGCTTTATTAGGGCTAACTGTTCGAACTTGTGTGTCCATTTTTTGTATTCCTCTGTTAATTATCTATCAGTGCTTATACTTAACTATAGCAAAATTATAATGCTATGTCAACCTATTTCTAACCAATTTTCTTCAATTAATTTAATATGCTTGCATTTTTTATATGCAGGACAATCACAACTAAACCCTTTGTCTTGCATTTCTACAGTATATATGTCACCTTTGCTACCAACCACTGGCCATTCAATACCTACAGCCCAATGATTTTTAGTATTGATATGTTCACTAGCATATACAACTGGACCATATTTAGACATTTACTTCCTCCTTAGAAGAAAACTGCTCTTTTGCCGCTTTGAGCATAATATCTGTCATGATAGGCTCTAAAGTTTTTTCCAGTTGTTGGAAATAATTTTGGCTTATACCACCTCTAGTGTATACACCAAAGCCAAAGAACTGTCTAAAATGTGAACCCCTGTTTATTAACCCATTGTTGAACAAATCGTAGATAAGATTTTGTGCTACTCTAAACTTCTCTAAGTTTTTATTCTTAGATCTAGCAAACTCAACAGAACCTTCACAGGGTATAAGTTCGTCTAGTTTTTCTTGAAGTGATTTAAAACCTTCATTGATTGCCCAAGAATTACCAAACAATTCACCTTGTTCTCCAATATACATATCATTAAATTTTTTCATAATGCCCTCTATGTTTTATTAACTATACATATACATTAGCATCTTTTTAACACAAGGTCAACCTTTTTTTACGAAAAATATAGTAAAAGATCCTGGATTATATTGTGTTTGTCTATATTCTTTAAGACGGGGATGATTGCTTACCCATGTAGGAAATTCTTTCATCATTTGGCCTTGCCCTGTAATTACTGTACACCGTTTTACACCTTTATAATAGGCATTTTCAACTTTTTGGTTAAATTTACGCCAAGCCTCGTGTATGTGATAACCATGTAAATCAATCCGCATTTTTATTTGATCTATTCATTGCTTTAGTTAATCCATATTTCCTTAAATCACCGCTGAATAATGTTAGTTCTACTGCTTTCTTTTCATTTGTTACAGTAATACTCCTATTTGTTAAGTAATAAGGACAATCTATAAATTTATCTAAAAATATAATAACTTGTGTGGTTAAAGGCATATCTTTTGGATATGGAATATCATATGTTGCTAGTCCAATTTCTTTTATTGTATCATAACCTTGATCGGTTAGTCTAAGACCACCAACATTTTTATCTCTTGTATTTTTCCACCACAAAGGCAAATATTCTTTTACTGACAAGTCATTTTGACTTTTTCCTAATTCTTTTAAGAAAATTTTTGTATAGGTTTGTTTATTAGACATTAATCAATTTGTTCACCTTCGACTAATTTTACCACTGTAAATTCATCTGTTTTGAACATTTCATTGAGTTTTTTTGCTAAGTTATGTGCGTGTCCTGGATTTGAAAAACTTGTTTTTTTGTATTTGGGTCCAGGATAATTTGTTAATGAATTACTACTTTTTAAATTAAAAGGTTTGTTTTTAAAAAACACAGCCCATATTGCTTCAGCTTCTAAAACTTGTTCGGATTTGTAAGTTACATTGTTAGTAAACTCTAATAATACGTTTGGTTTTGGTCTACTCATTAGCGATCCTTATTAATAATATACGCATATATTTATCTTTTTAAAGAGTTATATGGTATTATTTCCAATCAGAATCTGAACCAAATACTACTTCAATATCTTCCATATTAGTACTAGCATTTTCTTTAACAAATTTTTCTAAATCACCATTTAGTCTAGCCATTACTATACCTAATGTAAATGCAAGGTTTTTTGCATTTACTATATCAAGCCTTAATTCTCTAGCACGACTACTTTCAGCGGCTTTAACTTGTTGTATAAATTGTTGTATACTAGCAGTATTAAGAGGTTCTATTGGCATTTGTCAATGCGGCTTTCATTTCTATTTCTGTTTTATATGGTCCTAAATATTTATTTCGTTGTAAAGTAATTAATTTAGGACAATAACTTTTTAACCAATTTATATTGAATTTAACCAAGTAATATCCTGCACAATACAAGCTTTTGGATTTTTTACTTTTTGTAAATATTGGCAATTTTTCTTTTATATCATACATACTGTTAAATGGCTCAGATCTTGTAGGATATCCATGAACTTCTTTTTCATTTGTTGTACTAGCAGGCAGAGTTGCAACAAATAAATTTTTACCAAGTTTACGTTTTAATGCATTTTCGCTTTTATACCTGCTTACTGTTCCTTTAGAAGCAACTACAAATCCTTCTTCTTCTTTGGATAATGTACCAATTCTAATTCCTTCTTCTTCAACTATCCAAAATTTATTTTCAAGTATTGGTTTAGCCTTTACAGTCATGATTTATACCTCGCTTGTAATGGTTCAGCAAAAGAAGCCGCTTGATCTGCAATTCTTTGTAAATCCCATTTAGCACAAAATTTAAGTAATCTCATGCCAACTTGGCTTATGTTTTTGCTTTTAGAAGATGATATAGTGTTTTTAATTTCATCTTTAATATGTGTTGGTTGTGCAGTCAAATCACACAAAGTAACATTTCTATTGTAATCATCTAGTACACGGTGTTCTATACCTTCATGATCTACCCAACGTTGTAACATCATATTATTCCAGTTAAACCCTTTTGTATCTTTATCTGCAAATGCTTCAACAAGACCAACTTTATTCTTTGTACCCTTTTTACGTACACCAGGATAAGCACTAAACACATTATCACTTGTATCACCACGCATACATTTTTCAAATAACATATATTCTGGATTTGGCGCAGTCTTTTCTAGTTTAGTTTTCTTATCAATTACAGGATTACCTTTCTTGTCAAAGTAACCTTCGTGTGTAATTGTAATGTCTTGTATTCCGTTGTATTGTTTTACATTTGGAGCAATTAACTGTGCAAAGTCACCATCTGTAGAAACAATAACGTGTTTATCATTAGGGTGTGTTTGTATCCAACCAGCAATTAAATCATCTGCTTCAAGTACCGGATTCTGTAAAACTGTGCAATTTGTTTTATCACTTACAAAGTTTTTAAATTCATCAAATACTTCCCAAAATACTTTATCTTCTTCCGCTTCTACTTTAGACAAAGCATCTCTTGCTTCTTTTCTATTTCTTTTGTAAGGTTCATAAAAATCTTTACGCCAGCTTCTACCTTCTAAACAAAATACAACATGACTTCCTTCAAAGTCACGCCAAACTTTCTTTATACTAGAAAGAGTTATGTGAATAGCCATGCCTATTTTTGTATCAATATCTCCACGCACAACATGGCGAGCACGGAAAAATGTATTTGCGGTATCTATCAATATGTAAGTCATACTATTAATATAATATACTTTTTTTGATTTGTCAAGAAATTTCGCTCTTACCTTTATCTATTGGTACAACATTTATATAACCTGCACCTCTATCAGTGCTTTGTCCTTCTTGTTCAAGCATATTGTATACAATATCTTTGAACCATCTATCCACAATTTCTTCTTCAGGATCTGCTTCTTCTCCATAACCAGATTCTATCAGTTGAATAATAAAATATTTGTTCCAATCTAATTCAAAAAAACCATTTCTTACATTATCTTTATTAACTTTTACATCTAATACATTTACCCAAGGTTCTTTCTTTTTAGTTGCATAAGCTTTTGGATCTGTTTTAATTAGAACTTTATCTTCTTTTTCATCTAGTTCTTTTTCTTTTGCAGTAATACCAGTTATGTCTTTAAGCCATTTTTTCATTACCATCCTGCCTTTCTTATTTTATCATCAAGATTTTTTTTAATTGGTGCCTTCATTGCTTTTTCGTGTTGTTTATTCTTGTACTTACGTATTTGTTCAAGTTCATATTCTGGATATGGCGGATGATAAGGTTTTTCTTGCTTAGTTTTAAATAAATTTTTGATAAACTTCAACATCCTAAGTTCCTATTGCATTACCAAACAAGTATACATGAACCCTTGCCGCTACATTGTATCCACGTTTAAATGCTCTAGCCGCAACATCTCCAGCAGTTGCTTCTTGTTCTTCACTACGAGCACCTACAGGCATAATCCATACAGGCCATTTGACACCTGCTTTTCTCATTTGTTCTACAACACTTTCCATTTCATCCCATTGTTCATCATTATTACCTACTACAAATTTTAGTTGTCCTTTTTGACTAAGTTCATAGTA
>MDTD01011852.1_pt1 | contig 10638 bp, 5 predicted proteins | sample 811221 | NCBI WGS metagenome assembly MDTD01 (sample SAMN05326646, study PRJNA326480) | marine metagenome | isolation source: seawater | place: Pacific Ocean: South West | collected 2011
CTGCAGAGACTCCGCCCTAAAACTAGAGGTAGTTATTCGAGAACTCCTGCGACAGCTAGCTCTGCGATCCGATCCGCGTCATATCCCAGTATCTCTTCCAACACCTGAAAGGTGTCTTGGCCATATGTGGGCCCACTTTGTGTTATCTCGTCAACACTTCGAGACATTTGAAATCGAGTACCTTCAACGAACATCGTTCCATTAGTTGCACTCGTCACTTCACGAAAGTGTCGACGAAATTGCAGTTGAGGGTCTTCCGCTAAATCCTTTGAATTTTGCAGCTGATGTGCCGGAACTCCCGCAGCTTGGAGGAGCTCTTGAGCTTCGACCCCTGAAAGACCAGTAGACCAATCAGCAATCACTTGGTTTATCTCTTCAGCGCGACTGCGGCGATCTGCCAGACCCAAAGCAGCTAAATCGTCACTCAATCCGATGACACCACAAAGGCTTCTCCACTGCTCGTCTGTCTCGCAGGCGACGGCAATCCAGCGATCGTCTCCCTTGCTTGGGAAAGTTCCGTGTGGCGCCATAACAGGATGCGAGTTGCCAATCTTTTCGGGAAGTGAACCATTGACGACATAGTCCAAGATCGCCGGGGTCAGGAAGTTCATTGACGCCTCTGCTTGAGCTAGATCGATGTATTGACCCTGGCCGGTTCGTCGCCGGTGATCTAAAGCAGCCAGAATTGCTGAACTCAAAAACTTGGGGGCAACGTAATCGGTGTACGCACCAAAGACCCCTGCTGGATCCCGGTCAGGCCAGCTGGTCATGGCGTAAAAGCCAGACATAGCAGCGCCCATAGTCCCAAATCCAGCCAAAGCCGACAGCGGCCCGCTCTGCCCGAACAGACAGCTGCTCGCCATGATGATCCCGGGGTTCACTTGACGTAGATCGTCGTAGCTCAAGCCCCAAGAAGCCATCGCTCGCGGAGAGAAGGATTCGCACACCACGTCCGCCCAGCGCACCAGATCCAAAATCACTTCTTTGCTCTCTGGCTTTGACATATCCAGAGTGAGCCCGGTCTTTCCCGCATTCATGTTTTGATACAGGCCGCTGTTGTCGGCACCACCTTCGTCATTTAAGAACGGCTGAATCGTTCGGGCGGTCTCTACCTTGTTTGATGATTCAACTCGAATGACCGTCGCTCCCCAATCAGTAAGAACGCGAGTGGATGCGGGTCCAGCCATAACCCACATCAAATCCAGAATTTTTACATCTGAAAGAGGTAGTTCTGTTCCATCACTTGGGCTGGTGCTGACTTGCGACACGAACTCCCGCGAAACTCCGAGAATTTGATCGTTGTGCTGTCCGATCCGAGGCGGCGGCATGTCAACTTTAAGGGGGGTCGCGCCGAGTTTCGCAAATGCACCCGGGTATCTGACAACCATCCCGTCATCATGCTCAATGTCAGACCAAAACTCCCGAGCGGCATACTGTTCTTCTTCGACCACGTCTTGCACGGTCGAAATCGGAACAATGAGGAGACGCTTATCTAGAGTTGCTTGAAGGAGTTCCTGTTTAGTCTTCCCCGCCGTAAACGCCGCTACGACGCTCTGAATCCTGTCGTACTCCCCTAGGCCTATACGCCCCGTCATCACGCCCTCAACAAAGTCGATCCAATCGATCTCTAGATCACTGTCCTCACACATGCCTTCTTCATGTATCCACTCGAAAAGGCGCTTACCGAAAGGACCGATCCCCTCACCAAACAAGATGGTCGGCGATACATAGCCATCAAGCGCAGGGGCCCTGAGCCTGACGCTAAACGGCCCTAAGGTGGCACCTCCACTGAAGCGCTGTGACTCTTGGGCGTTATAAAGGTGACAAAGAGATAACGACATCGTTGCTGCATTAAATGCCTGTTGCGCACTGACGTCCACGTGTTGTCCCACCCCCGAACGAACTCGTTCATGAAGCGCTATGAGAGTGGCCACCGCAGCCTCTGCCGAGGCGTGCATCCATGCCTGATCCAAGGGAACCCGTAAGGGAGCGCGATCGTTATCACCGACCAACGTATTGACCATAGAAGCCGCCCCTACTGTGAGGTCGGTGGCGCTCCATGATGACTTAGGGCCAGTTTGGCCATATGGGGAAATCGAGGTGAAGATAATTTGCGGGTTGAGCGCTGATAGGTCTTCGTAGCTAAGCCCGCGTCGTGACATTTCTCCCACGTCGGAGGATTCGATGATGACATCTGCACCTTCAACCAGAGCTTTTAAGCGCGACTGGCCGTCCTCTGTATCTAAGTCTAAAGCGACGCTTCGTTTGCCACGGTTGTAGGACCAGAAACGTAACGAAGCCTCAGGGTCACCTTCTCGCCCCTCAACGAATGGGCCTACTGCACGAGATCGCGACCCTTCAGATGGTTCCAAGAGAATGACCTCTGCCCCGAGGTCAGCGAGCATCATGCCCGCCAGTTGGCCTCGTTCGTCGGTCAGATCCAGGACGCGGTACGGTTCCAGCATCAATTTATCCCCCTTATTGATCACAAGATCATTCACTATTTCGTCGCAAAAAACCAGACCCAGTTTCTCTCGCATTGACATTCGGGATTTTCTGGGCTGTTGATGGGCATAACCCATTAACGTAAGACCGTTCGTCGATGAATGGTGGAGGACGCAATGACCGATCACAGTTACAGCACCGCAGTAGAGACCGCAGCGTCAATTGCCGCAAAAGAGGTATCAAGCCGCGAATTGCTAGAGGCGGCATTGAGTCGAGTTGAGCGTCTTGATGGTCCCATCAACGCGGTAGTCGCGTTAGATGCCGAACGGGCGTTAGCGGCAGCAGACGAAGCGGATGGAGCCGTGGCTAGGGGCGACGAGCTAGGGCCGCTTCACGGAGTGCCGATCACGATTAAGGACAGTTTCCAAACAGAGGGCCTGACCACCACGTCCGGCGCACCAGAACTAGCAGAGTTCGTGCCAGACAAAGACGCTGATCCCGTCGCTCGATACAAAGCTGCGGGCGCGATCGTTTACGGGAAAACCAATCTCCCCATTTGGGCGGGCGACCTTCAGTCCTACAACAAGGTCTATGGCACTACCGCTAACCCATACGACATCGAATGCACACCAGGGGGTTCGTCTGGTGGTTCTAGCGCAGCCCTAGCAGCCGGGTACACGCCACTGGAGTTAGGGTCAGATATTGGTGGATCAATTCGCACCCCGTGCCACTGGTCGGGAGTATGTGGACACAAGCCAAGTTATGGAGTTGTCTCAGCACTCGGACAAATACCGGGTATGCCTGGGACTCTGAGTCAAGCCGATATCGCTGTCGCGGGGCCAATGGCGCGCGATGTAGACGATCTTGAAATGGCACTTGATCTACTAGCGGGCCCCGATACATGGAACCAAATCGCATATTCCCTTACATTGCCTCCGCCTCGTCACAAGCAGGTCAAAGATTTCCGCGTCGCCGTGTGGGTCGACGAAGACACGGCCCCGATTAGTCAGGCCTACAGGAATCTCTTGATGGGCGCAGCGACAGCGTTCGAAGATGCTGGTGCTCTCGTTGACTACGAAGCTCGACCGAGTTTCACCTTTGAGAAAGCGGTCGACACTTACAACCATCTCCTGTCAGCCGCCGAAGCCGCTACATGGACGCTTTCTGAGATTGAAGAACACGCTGCTAGCAAGGAAGAACCTCAAGGGGAGTTGGGAATTGCGTACGCATCGCTGCGTCATCGAGAGTGGTTAAGTTGGCAAGAGCGACGCATGCAACAAAGGAACAGGTGGCGAGAGTTTTTCGAGTCGTTTGATGTCGTATTACTCCCGGTGACCTTGACTGAGGCTATTCGACACGACCATTCCAGCCCTTTTACGGGTCGGACAGTCCAAGTAGATGAGCAACAACGCCCTTACACAGACCAACTCAAGTGGGTGGGACTCACCGGGGTTTCCTGGCTTCCATCCACCGTTGTTCCAATCGGTCAAATTGACTCCAAGCCCGTCGGTGTTCAGATAGCTGGACCATTTCTGGAAGACCGCACAACGTTGGCGGCTGGCCGGTTCCTACAAGAGGCCCTTGGGGGCTTCCAAAGGCCAGACGGCTTCTAGAACGCAAATCTATTCAGTGGTCAAACGTGGGTGCCTTGACCACCATCAACGTCAATAGCTGCACCATTGACATACGATGCGGCGTCGGAACAGAGAAATCCGATCACGTTGGCTACCTCTTCGGCGGTCCCGTAACGGCCTACCGGAACGCTCTTTGAATTACTTGCCAAGACGTCTTCGGCCGAGCTTCCTGTAGCCTGCGCCACTTCTCCCGCGGCACGATCCCACATCGCTGTGTGAATTAACCCCGGGAGTACCGAATTAACTAACACACCGTCTTTGCCGTATTTACCAGCGAGCGCCTTCCCGGTAGCTACCATCGCAGCTTTTGTAGCTGCGTAATCAACGAGCGCCGCACCTGGGTATTTTGCGGCGCCGCTCGCGATCATGATGATTCGACCCCACTGCTGTTCGCGCATGTCAGCTAGAAAGTGTCGGCTGCATCGCACTGCGGACATCAAGTTGAGTTCATGGAGTTCGGTCCAATCTTCATCGCTCATGTACTGAAAATTTCGGGAAGGGGAGGCTCCAACGTTGTTGACCAAGATCGACACTGCTCCCCTAGTGCTGACCTCTGAAAGAAATTGTTCTACGGATGCCTTATCGCCCATGTCAGTGACGTGCCCATAGATCGGGTTGCCGCTGACCGATTGATGGTTTGCGAGGTCCTCGACTGCTGCCTCGTTACGTGCACAAAATTCGATCTCAGCGCCCATATCTGAAAGGAGTCGAACGGTTGCCGCTCCTATCCCAAGGCTGGCGCCCGTAACGACAGCTCTTCGCCCTTTCAAGTCCAGTTGCATCTAATTTTCCTATCCCCCACAACAATGATGTACATCTTCGCGCTGTTGAACTTGCAGCGCGTCGAGAAGTGCCGCTCATAGTCAAAGATGCGTCTAGATTTACCGGACCATGACTGTTGAGCTTCCGGATCGAGCCCAGGTAATCATTGTCGGTGGTGGCATCATCGGCGCGAGTATCGCCTATCACCTGACCAAAAGAGGTGTGTCGGACGTTTTGCTTTTGGAACAGGGACAGCTGACGGGTGGCACAACCTGGCATGCCGCGGGTTTAGTCTCCCAGCTCAAATCAACCCACTCCCTGACCAAATTGGCGACGTACTCGACGCGTTTGTTCGAAGAGTTGGAAGATGAAACTGGTCAAGCGACGGGGTATAGGTCGCCGGGGTCAATTTCGGTTGCATCGGATCCTGAACGTTGGGAAGAGATGCGTCGAGGAATTTCAATGGCGTCAACCGTTGGGGTCGACATTCGAGAAATCGATATGGACGAGCTGAACGAAAAGGTGCCGCTCTTGCGAACAGATGACCTGATCGGCGCCCTATTCATTCCTAAAGACGGGCAAACATCGCCGGTCGATACAACTATGGCTTTGGTTAAGGGCGCTCGCAGCGGCGGAGCAACAGTGGTCGAAGGAGTCGCTGTTGAGCGACTGTTGAAGAACGGCGATACGTGTATCGGCGTGGAAACAGAGGAAGGTCAGACTGTCCTCGCCGAGTCAGTTGTAATGGCGGCTGGAATGTGGACACGTCACCTCGCGGAAACGATCGGTGTCAATGTGCCGCTCCAAGCCTGTGAGCACTTCTACATAGTGACTGAACCTCTCGACGGAGCGGAACGAGGCATGCCAATTGTTCGAGATCCGAGCAACTACACCTATTTCAAGGAAGAGACCGGCAAGATCATGGCCGGCTTTTTCGAACCCAAAGCAAAAATTTGGAATCTTGACGGCATTCCTCGTGATTTTTGTTTCGGCACCTTGCCTGAAGACTGGGACCATATAGGACCAATCTTCGAGGCGGCATGCCATCGAATGCCTTCGTTAGCTGATGCTGGTTTGCAATTGTTCTTCAACGGACCTGAGGCGTTCACCCCAGACGGCACCTTCTACCTAGGGGAAGCACCTGAAGTTGACCGATGCTTTGTAGCAGCCGGTTTCAATTCGGTCGGCATTCAAACTGCCGGAGGGGCCGGTTGGGTTATGGCCGATTGGATCGTCGACGGGCATCCCCCTATGGACCTATCAGGGGTTGATATCCGTCGGTCTTTCCACTTCCAGAACGACCGCACTTACCTAGAGGATCGAATTTCAGAGTCGTTGGGGCTGCTCTACGCGATGCACTGGCCGTTCCGTCAATACGAATCAGCGCGAGACATACGAAAGAGTGCGCTGCATGACGCCCTTGCCGACGCAGGAGCAGTTTTCGGTGAGACTGCCGGCTGGGAACGCCCAAATTGGTTCGCCGACAAGGACCAGGTTCCTCAATATGAGTACTCCTATGGAAAACAAAACTGGCACGAGAATATGCGCGCTGAATGTGACGCCGTGCGAAACGCTGTAGGGCTTTTCGACCAAAGTTCCTTCGCCAAGTTTTTGGTCAGAGGTCCAGAAGCCCTCGAAGTTCTAGAACAGCTCAGTGCGAACGCAATAGATGTTGAACCTGGTCGGGGCGTCTACACCCAGTGGCTCAATGATCGAGGCGGCATCGAAGCCGACTTAACCGTTACCCGTCTCAGCCAAGACGAATTTTGGGTGATCACTAGCGCCGCGTCTCAAACCCGCGACTGGGCATGGTTGCGACGCGCCAGCCGTCAACGCGACGTCGATATTTCAGATATCACAGAGCAGTGGAGTGTCCTGGGCGTCATGGGTCCGTCATCTCGCCATCTGCTTGAAAGCATTTCCGATGCCGATCTATCCAACGAACATTGTCCTTTTGGCAGCATGCGAGAGATTGAGGTCGGGGGAACACGTTGCAGAGCGTTGCGCATGAGTTATGTCGGCGAATTGGGATGGGAACTGTACGTTCCAGTTGATTCCGCAGAAAGTCTCTATTTGTCGATCGTAGAAGCGGGTCATTCTTTTGGTCTTCGCCACGCTGGATTTCACGCTATGAACTCTCTGCGTCTTGAATCGGGCTACCGCCACTGGGGCCACGACATTTCGGATGAGGATACGCCTCTGGAAGCAGGACTTAGCTTTGCCGTCGCATGGGACAAACCTGGCGGTTTCACAGGCCGAGATGCATTACTAAAACAAAAGGACGCCCCCCGAACTAAACGCCTTATCCAGTTCCGAATCGAAGATACGGACTTAATCAGCTACCACGATGACCCCATATTTCGTGATGGTGTCTATGTGGGTCGAACCACAGGCGGAATGTGGAGCCACACCGAAGATCGGTGCTTGACAATGGCATACGTCGCCAACGGCGATGGTGTTGATCAGGCGTTTATTAATAGCGGGACATGGGAAATAGAAATTGGTACGCGTCGGCGCCCTGTGACCCCAAGCATCCGCAGTTTTTACGATCCAACTAACCAGCGTGTTAGGTCATGAAAAAGAATCCATTAGCGAAATGAAAGACAGCCCGGGGATATGAAGAACGACGCGCAAGTAGCAATCATCGGCGGAGGCGCGATGGGGGTCGGCTTGCTCTATCACCTCGCCCACGAAGGTTGGACTGACACTGTGCTCTTGGAAAAGGGTGAGTTGACGTCGGGCTCAACCTGGCATGCTGCGGGCTTGGTGCCCCATTTCATCGGCAGTCTCAACATGGCCAAAGTTCACGCTGAAGCACCTGCACTTTATGGTCGCCTCGAAGAAGAAACAGGGTTATCGGCAGGATGGCACCCCACAGGAGCCATCCGTTTAGCGTTGACCGACACCGAGGTCGATTGGTTTCGCTACGTGCAAGGAATGTTGGATCTGGTCGGGGTGGAAAGTCATCTGATTAGCCCCAACGAAATTTTGGAGCATCAACCCTTGCTGGACGTTGAAGACGTCAAGTTAGGATTTTGGACTCCGCACGACGGTTGGAGTGATCCGAGTAGCTCGACGAATGCGATGGCCAGAGGCGCACGACAATTAGGCGCCGAGATTGAACGTCACACATTGGTGACTGACATGCGACAGCTACCTGATGGTCAATGGGAGATCACCACCGATAAAGGTCAGCTAGTTGCCGAACACGTCGTAAATGCCGCAGGGTGTTACGCGCCTCAATTAGGGGAAATGGTCGGCTACGACGTTCCGATTGTTTCTGTCATTCATCAATACCTAGTCACCGAAGCAATTCCTGAGGTAGCCGCGTTGGACTTTGAGCTACCAGTCATTCGAGATCCGCGAGCGTCTTGCTACTACCGACGCGAAATAGATGGTCTGATTATCGGTCCGTATGAGCGAGCAGGTGCACAAACTTATGGAGTTGACGGCATCGACTGGGACCTGCATTTTTATTTAACGCCGCCCGATCATGATGTGTTGATGCCCTGGCTAGAACTAGCGGCTCAACGAATACCAGTGTTCTCTGACGCGGGTATCCGCACCACAGTTTCAGGGCCAATTACCCACACCCCAGACTCGGGATATCTGATGGGTCCAGCTCCAGGGCTCAAAAACTACTGGGTGTGCGCAGGAGCATCGATAGGGGTTACCCAAGGGCCTGGTGCCGGTAAATACCTTGCTCAGTGGATGGTCCATGGTCAAACAGAAATCAATGTCGCTGAGATGGACCCGCGACGATTTGGACCGCATACCTACCCGAAAGGTCCGTATGCAGAAGCAAAAGCCATCGATGAATTCCATGAGATGTACCAGGTTCGCCCTCCAGGTGAACAACGATTCGCCGGTCGACCAATAAAGAGCACTCCCGTGTATGAGCGTTTCGACAAGTTGGGTGCTCAATGGATGGAGATTTTTGGATGGGAACGCCCCCAATACTTCGGCAATCCCGAACAGCACTCTTTCCGACGTTCAAACGCGTTAGATGCAGTTGGTGAGGAAGTAACAAAAACGAGAGAAAAAGCAGGGATTGCGGATCTAACGGCCTTCTCCAAATTTGAGGTTTCAGGGTTGCATGCCGCTGCGTTGCTTGATCGCTTATCCGCGAACAAATTGCCGACCAAAGACGGAGGGCTGCGTCTCACACATCTGTTGACTTCACAAGGGGGCATCGAATGCGAGATGACGATTACCCGACTCGGAGCCGAACGCTTCTATCTCAACAGTTCGATAATGGGGCAGCTGCACGACCTTGATTGGTTGACACAACACATCCGTGACGGCGAGCAGGTCGTTATTCGAGATGTGACGGATGACTTCGCAATTTTGGCTGTAAGCGGACCTCTCTCTAGAGAAATCATCCAGCCATTAACTGACTCCGATCTTTCCAACGAGGCGTTCCCTTGGCTCACTGCCCAAGAAATTGAGATCGCCGGTGTGCCCTGTACTGCTTTACGTGTCAGCTACGTCGGGGAGCTCGGCTGGGAACTTCACCACCCCATCGGATCAATGCTGCAACTATATGAAGCGCTCGTCGATTCCGGAACACCGAAGGGAATGGTGCACTACGGCAGTTACGCCATGAACGAAATGCGTATCGAAAAGGGCTATAAAGCATGGGGTTCAGAACTCACCACAGAAATCACGCCGATTGAGGCTCGATTGGAACGTTTCGTCGACGATTCAAAGGACTTCATTGGGCGAGATGCCGTCGTCGCTCGGAAAAACGAAGAGTTGTCCATGGTCCTGGTGTACTGCGAAGTCGACACCGCGGACACCGAATGCAGAGGCAACGAGCCTGTGTATTTCCAGAACGAGTTGGTGGGAATAACCACGAGTGGCACCTGGAGCCACACCGCCAACAAAAGCCTCGCGTTCGCGTACGTCCGCCCTGATCTAGAACCAGCCGGCTCGATAATCGAAGTTCAACTGATGGGCGAAAGACGACAAGCGGTTGTCCTCGACGCTCCTGCTGTTGATCCTCACAACGAGCGTCTAAGGGCGTAGGCATGGCTAGAGAAAGTTCCGCGAAGCGTGCTGGTGGAAGAGCTGCTCGCATCGCCGCTCGTTCAACTGAGATCCCCCAATCAGAGCGCGCCGTTCAACCTGGTACCGAAGGGGGCTCGTATCAACCGCTAAGCACCAATGAGATGGAACAGATTTTGGGTGCATCTTTGACCCTCCTTGAGAACATCGGCATGGGTCAAGCAACCCCAGAATTTGTTGATTTGGTGGTTGCTGCCGGGGGTTCCCTTGACCGCGATGACCGGCTTCATTTCCCTGAAGGTCTGGTTCGGTCCGCTATCGACACCGCCGCGAAGGAATTCGTGCTTCATGGGTTCTCTCCTGAACACGACGTTCACATCGGAGGACAACGAGTTCACTTTTCTACCGCTGGCGCTGCTGTACTCATGCTGGAACATGACACGTCAACTTTCCGTCCAAGCGTTCTGCAAGATCTCTACGAAATTGGTCGCGTTGTTGACGCTCTCGAGCACATAAATATTTATGTGAGAACAGTCGTAGCTAGAGACATGGAAAGCTCCAGGGAACTCGATCTCAATACTGCTTATGCCGTTATGTGCGGCACTACTAAGCCGATAGGAACGTCGTTTTTTCAACCTGAACATGTGCACGAAGTAGCGCAAATGTTCAATATCGCATTAACCGGTGATCCAAACGCCGACGCGTTTCACGAACGACCGTTCTGCATCGCAAACAACACGTTTGTAGTGCCGCCGCTTCGATTTGCTGAGGATTCCGCGTTATGTCTGGC
>MDTD01026233.1_pt1 | contig 10638 bp, 8 predicted proteins | sample 811221 | NCBI WGS metagenome assembly MDTD01 (sample SAMN05326646, study PRJNA326480) | marine metagenome | isolation source: seawater | place: Pacific Ocean: South West | collected 2011
AACCAAACTCGAGATTTTCAAGGAAGAGATTCCAGATCGATACTTCGATGTCGGCATCGCGGAGGAACATGCCGCTCTGTTTGCCTGTGGCCTCGCGACTCAAGGATTGAAACCCTTTCTGGCGATCTATTCCACCTTCATGCAGCGAGCTTACGACATGATTATTCATGATATGGCGCTGCAAGAACTTCCTGTTCGGCTCTGCATGGACAGGGGTGGACTCTCCGGGGACGATGGCCCTACTCATCACGGCCTGTTTGACATCGGCTACCTGAGGCACATCCCGAATATTGTACACATGCAACCGGTCGATGAGGATGAATTCGCGGACATGCTCTGGACAATGTCCCAATATGAAGAAGGCCCAATTGCAGTTCGATACCCACGAGGAGTAGGAACCGGAGCCCGACCAAAGGAAAGTCCTCAACTCCTCGAGATCGGAAAGGGAGAGCTGCTCAAAGACGGTAATGAGGTTGCCCTTATAGGTCTTGGGTTTGTTCATGACCTTGCTGTAGAGGCCGCTGAAGAACTCGAAAAGCAGGGCCACTCCGTAGCACTAGTCAACCCTCGCTTCATCAAACCTCTCGACGAGGATCTCATTATTGAAGTCGCTAAGCGCTGCAAGGTTCTTTGCACATTTGAAGACCACGTCTTGAAGAATGGTTTCGGCGCATCTATAATCGAGCTTTTACATGATGCAGGAATCGACACTCCCGTCGAACGAGTGGGATGGCCTGACGAGTTCGTTGAACATGGCAAGGTCGACATTCTCCGCGAAAAGCACGGAATCACAGCAGCAGCCGCGTTAGAGAAGGTTCTCCCATACCTCCCGACAAAAGCCGCCACAGCCTGACTGGCCAGCAGGCTAGCAACAGGCCTCCCGAAAATCGGTTATTTTTGACTAACGCTTAAGGTAATCTGCGACGTTGGATAGCCCTGCGTTTATGCATATCGTCGCGCAGTGCCGAGTACTGTCAAAGTTTTGATCGATGGACCCTCGGAGCTCATTTTTGACTATGTGCTTCCAGAGGGGATTTCTGCCCGCCCCGGATGCAGAGTAAATGTACCGCTCCGTAATACTTCTGCAACCGGAACGATCCTCGACATCATCTCGGAGCGACCATCTGCTTTTGAGCTTAAGCCCGTAACCGCGCTGATTGATCCTGAGCCAGTCGTAACTGAGAAACTGATTCAACTTGCTCGATGGATGGCAGGATATTACGGAACGCCGCTGGAGCAGATCATACGTTCGATGCTTCCCGGGGCTGTCCGGCAGGAAGCTCACTCTGCCAAGACACGTCTGGTCGTAACACTTGTTGGAATGCCGGATCCGGAGGAACTCGCTAAACTCTCACGGCGTGCACCCAGGCAACATACCATCTTGAGCTTGCTTGAGAAATCGGGCCCAATGCCACTCAACGAACTTGGAGGCGCATCAGTTAGGGGTAGTGTCAAATCTCTTGAAGATGCAGGATTCCTCACCATTCAGCCTCAGGTTGTTCGACGTGATCCTGATGCTGGAGACGTCTTTCTTGAAAGTATCCCACACGAGCTTAACCCCGGGCAAAGACACGCCTACGAAAAGATTTGTGCTGCTTTGGATTCATCTCTCGAACGAGAATTAGATTCTGAGACTACCGGTAATTCCACCAAACCCATCCTCCTGCATGGAGTTACCGGATCAGGGAAGACCGAAGTATATCTCCAAGCGGCACAGCACTGCCTCGACCGCGGAAAAAGCGTCCTCGTTCTGGTCCCAGAAATCGCGCTAACACCTCAGACCGTTCAACATTTTAAATCAAGATTTTCCGCGCTTCATGATCAGGTTGCAGTCCTCCACTCCAACCTGTCGCAAGGGGAGCGCTTCGACGAGTGGCACCGAATCCGAAAAGGGGAAGCCTTGATAGTGGTTGGCGCCCGGTCGGCAGTATTTGCCCCTCTCCCCTCGCCCGGCCTGATCATCGTAGACGAGGAACACGAAAACACCTATAAGCAGGAAAATCCACCCAAGTACCAAGGTCGAGACCTTGCGGTGGTCCGTGGAAATCTTGAGCGATGTCAGGTTGTTCTGGGCTCCGCAACCCCTTCCTTGGAATCGTTCCAAAACGCCCAGACAGGCAAATACGATCTCGTCCGACTAACCGAGAGAGCAGACGGTCAGTCTCTGCCCCTCATTAGGGTTGTCGACATGCGTAGCGAGGCTCGAAAACAGAAAGGCGGGCCTGCGATACTTTCTGAACGGCTCAGGACGGACATGGAACAAAAACTGGAAGCTGGCCAGCAGGTGATCCTCTTTCTTAATCGTCGCGGATTCGCCCGATCTCTGCAATGCCCGAGCTGTGGTCATGTCTGTGAGTGCCAGCATTGCACTATCCCTTTAACTTACCACCGGACGGAAGAGAGGTTGATCTGCCACCTTTGCGGCTACCAGTCAATCGTGCCCCATGCATGTCCTAAGTGTCATGATCGGTCAATTCTCCTGCAGGGCTACGGAACTCAGAAAGTGGAAGAGGTTCTCAAAAAGGCATTTCCCTCGGCCCGTCTTGCGCGTCTAGATGCTGATACTGCCCGAAAGAAAAATGCTCTTCGGAACACACTGCGCGACTTTCGAGCTCGAAAAATCGACATCCTGCTGGGAACGCAGATGATTGCGAAGGGATTGGATTTTCCAAATGTTACCCTCGCAGGAATATTGAACGCTGATCTCTCGCTCCACGCACCGGACTTCCGGGCTGGAGAAAGAACATTCCAGCTCCTCACCCAGGTTGCTGGCCGTTCCGGGCGAGGAGAAATGGAGGGTGAGGTAATCATCCAGACTTTCACCCCTCATTCTCCGTCCGTACAGTTTGCAAGACACCACGATTATGAGGGATTCGCAGATCAGGAGTACGATTTTCGCAAACAGTTCAACTTTCCACCCTTTACTCATGCGGCCCTGCTTACGAGCAAATGCAGTCATGAACGCTTGGCGGAATTCACACTCCAGAATCTCCATCAACGCCTCTCTGCCGATCTCCCGGATGGGATAGAGCTGGGAGTTCCAAATCCTGCCCCCACTCCCAAGGCTCATGGCCTTTTTCGTTTCCAGATGCTTCTGAGATCAGGAAATCCTCGGACGCTTTCACGGCATGTTCAGCAGGTAATCTCCGCAACCACCTTGCCCGAGGAAGTCACTCTCGTCTTTGATATGGACGCCTACGATTTCGGGTAATCCGGGAAAAATTCCCTGAGACGTCTCCCTATCTGCCATCCGTCTCCGTTACTTCATATCTTGTCTTCCTTAAATTGAGCCCAGCGATAATTTCCGTTCAGGACGCTCATTCACAAACCGTGAAGGCTTCGATCAGATACCTCTAGCGAATACTATGACCGGGACTAAAGTGAGGGTACTTTTATTATGGCAAAAGGTGGAAATTGGCCTGCTACTCGAAAATCTTTCCCGGAGCCTCCCCGGGGATCATTGGACTGGGTCATCTGGGCTGCATGGGCCGATCGCATTACTTTCGAAGAGATTTATCACGTTTCGGGTCTAACCGAGTCCGAAGTGATCAGGATTATGCGGAGAAGTCTTAAACCTAGGAGTTTCCGTCGTTGGAGAAAACGGGCCAATTCCCGGAGTATCAAGCACCGAAAGAAATTTCAACGGTCCCGGGACTCAGGCATCCGTCAAACTTCCTGCGACCCGGCGCCGGATCTCTAGCCCACCAGAAAGGCTCGAAGATAAGAAAGGCCCGTGAGTTCTCACCTCAAGATTTGGCTGTCATGCTACCACCCACTCTGTAAGCGTCTCCACAGACTCTCTTTTCTGCCTCAGCGCAGGATTGTGACACTATTTCTAAAAATGCATCACACCAGAGCACTTTTATGTGGGCAACTCTTGAGCTCAACCCCTGAAGCAATGGGTCGGATTTCCTGCAGCTCCCAAATCAGAAAACACAAATAAACGTCCGGCATTTTCTTCAACCTCTTCTGCAGGTTGACCTGTGGTTACATAGAGATCCTTGAGACCGACCCCACCGAAGGTTGGAGCTGTCACCTCCCTACACGGAACAAAAATTCGCTCTAATTCATTTCCCAGCTGATCGAAGCAGACCACACAGCCACCGTGACAAAACGCTATCCATAAATTTCCTTCCGTATCGATTGTCATCCCGTCTGGCACTCCAGGCACCCGGCCCGCAGTTGAGAAAGCTTCCCGCTGATCAAAAAGAGATCCCGTTGTCGCTTCATAGCGGAAGGATTGCACAGATAATCGTGGAGTATCGATATAGAAAAGCGTGCTTCCATCCTTGGTCCAGACAAGGCCGTTGGAATTCGTAATTCCTCCAAGTATTCGCTCTATTCTAAGGCTTGGATCCAGTCGATAGAGAGCGGCATCACCCTTACGTTTTGCCAGACTGATCGTCCCGGCAAAATAGCGCCCATCCGGCGAGCATTTCCCATCGTTGAAACGATTTTCATACTTATCGGGCTCTGGGTCACCAACCGCTTTGACCTCACCGGTTTCGGCGTTAAGAAAGGCAAATCCTGAGTCCCTCGCAACGACAAAGCCTCCACCCATCCGGGGGACCACCGAGCCGACCCTTTCCCCAATATGCCAGAACTTTTCCTCCCCCGATTGGGGGGTAAACTCCACTACGACGCCCCCCTCAATATCAACATAATACAGTTTCCCTTCCCACCAGAGCGGCCCTTCGCCCCACTGGGCGCGATATTTTCCAGCCAGATGCTCAACCACAACGCTGCGATCCTTAAGTTCTCTCCTTCCGGGTGTCCAGCAGCTTTCTAATTGCGAGGACCCTGCTTACAGGCCAACCTTCCCTAGTTGAACTGCCAGTTGGATTCATACCCTCACCCTCTTTCCATCGCGGCCTCTACATCAATGAAATCTGCCCCCCGGCCTCTCATAACGTTTGTCCTCGCTGTAGTAGTGCTTGGATGGCAATTCCTATCTCCGGCCCATGCCGCAACGGGTTGGGAAACCGTTCGTCATAATGGGCAGGACTATGTCACCGCCCGCAGCATCAAGGAATTCTATGGATTCCAATCAATGACCGTGAAAGGTTCGTTTCTTGAGTTGGAAAATAAGGCTGTCAAGATCCGCTTCACTATTGGCGGACAAGAGGTCTTCATGAACAATGTGAAGTTCGTGTTCAGCTTCAAGATCGTCTCATCGAAGGGACGATATCTTATTTCGCGTATTGACCTCAGCAAGCTGGTAGACCCGGTGCTGAGGCCCTCCTACATTAAGACCGCAACTCCCTTTGACACCGTGATAATCGACCCAGGTCACGGTGGTAATGATCCCGGAGCAGTGAATCGCCATGGAGTGGAAGCTCAATATAACCTTGCTGTATCTCGCATCTTGAAACAACAACTTGAGGCCCGCCGCTTCAAGGTCGTGATGACTCGAAATTCTGACCGGTTCCTCTCCTTAAAGGAGAGAGTGGATCTCGCGAACCGGTTCCAGAATGCGATCTTCGTCAGTGTCCACTTCAATTCGGGTGGCCGGGGCCGAGCCGAGGGAATCGAGACCTTTACCCTGTCACCTGCAGGTGTTGCTCACTATGGAAGGGGTTTACGTCAGGATGATTTCCAGCTTAGAAATGGAAATACTCAGGACTCCGCCAATATAGCTCTGGCAACCGCCATTCATAGCACCTGCCTCATCAAGACCGGGAGGCCCGATCGAGGCATTCGGCGTGCGCGTTTTAGCGTCCTTACTGGAGTGAAGCATCCTGCCGTTCTCCTTGAGGGAGGCTTTATGAGCCACTCTTACGAAGCTCGGTTGATTGCAAAACCAACCTATCAGCGAACTCTCGCTGGCGCCATCGCGGATGCCATCATGAAATACCGGATAGCAACCATGCGCCGGTCACAGCGATAGGTAAGCCGCACGGCACTCCAAGCCACAAGATTCAAGGACGGGGCCGGTTCTTGGCCATGATCTTGTTGGAATCTATGAGCTTCAGAAGCTCAACTACGCCATTACTCCAAATTTTGAACCGGGCGCTTACGTGGCAGAGGAATTTCAGGAGACGAGCCTCAAACTAAAGAACAGTCAGGAACTTTTCGAAATAATTCATGACGAAACGACGCAGACAGACGGACTCATCCTGCCCATCGATAAACCGCTTAGTGCGAATTACCGCAAATCCTAAAGCGTATCTATGCCAATTACTCGATAATGCCATACTGCGTCGCCTCCACCGCATCTCACAGGATATCGCCAATCGCTCCACCCGGATTATGACCATGAACTAAAAAGGACAAAGAGGGAAAATGAACTATCATCCCGCTGCCTCTAACTTTACGGCGAGTTCCCCCCTTATAGAGCAACCCCCAGCTGCTCAGGCAAAGCGGTTCGTGGTCGCCAAGTTAGGAGTTCCGGGTCCCCATCCGTCACCAGAACAGTATGCTCGAAATGAGCAGAAGGTTTCCGGTCGCTAGTTACCACTGTCCACCCGTCATCAAGCCAATCCACTTCTCCTACTCCCGCATTCACCATGGGCTCGATGGCAAGAACCATGCCCGCTTTCAGTTTCGGCGTAGGACCAGTAGGCCTGAAGTTTGGCACCTCGGGTTTCTCATGTAGATCCTTTCCTACCCCATGACCCACTAACTGGCGCACCACAGTAAAACCGTAGCCATTGACGTAGGTTTCGACGCTCCCACACAAGTCAGCAAGGCGCTCTCCCTCGCGCGCGTGGTCAATGGCTTCAAAGAGGCTTTGCTCGGTAACAGCCAGCAATCTTTTACTCTCCATACTGATGGGGTCGACTGCCACAGTCACCGCATTGTCACCAATCCAACCTCCGAGGGTGACACCTATATCAATACTGACGAGGTCCCCAGGTTGAATTTTTCGGCTTCCCCCTATCCCGTGAACCACTTCCTCGTTAACCGAAATGCATATATTTCCCGGAAACCCACGATATCCGAAGAAAGTTGGTATACCTCCACGCTCGGCAATTAGCTCTGCAGCAAAGGCATCAACTTCTGCTGTGGTCCGTCCTGGCTGAACGAAAGCGGCACTAGCCTGCAAAACCTCACTAGCAGCCTCACCCGCGACCCGCATTTTCCGGATCTCCGACGCTGTTTTGATCGGCATCTTAATGCGTTTCGCCATAACGTTACATTAGCTCACTTTGGAGTCGTTCGAATACTTTCCCCTGATTACCAAGTCCACACACTTTCAGAAGGCGTCCCGATTTCTCATAGTAAGAAGCCACCGGCAATGTCAAACCCTCGAACTCCTTGAATCGCTTTCGAAAATTCTCAGGAATATCGTCGAAACGTCGGTGAAGCCGCCCACCACAGCCAGGACACGTTCCACCAGTCTCAGATGCCTCAGTAACATTACCTGTCCACGAGCACTCTCTGCATTCTCTTCGGCCAACCACGCGAATTTCAAGTTCAGAGAAATCAACATGCAACAAGACCGACCTAAGGGAAGATTCCTCTGGAGCAAGGATTCGGTCCAGCTCCTCAGCTTGAGGAAGGGTCCGCGGGAAACCATCTAAAACCCATCCTCTGTCTACCTGACCAATCCATTCGTTTATAAGCTCCACAACGAGGTAATCGGGAACATATTGCCCCTTCTCGAGAAATTTTTTCGCTAGTCGTCCGCGAGGAGTATCATCCGCAACCTCCGCTCTCAATCGCCTTCCAGTGCTAAGGTAGGAAAGGCTCAGCGCTTCTGCAAGAAGACGTCCCTGAGTGCCTTTCCCCGACGCAGGGGGACCAAGGAGAACTATCATATGACTTGGCACAAGACCAAGGGCTAGATCACCTGCTTGTAACCCAGGCGACTACCGCGGTCAGGATCAATGCCGCCGCGAAAATCAACAGGTAGACGAGTCCGCGTCCACTAGCTGCAGCGCCGGTCCCCTGCACTCGACCACGCCCCTTGATCTTACCTTTTCGTAAAAACCCATCATAATGTCGCTGCAGGAGATGCGTTTCAGTCTGTCGCAGCATATCCAACAGGACGCCCACGAGAATGAGCAGGCTCGTTCCACCAAAGAAACTCGTTACAACGAAGTTCAAATCAAGAGCCACAGTCAACAACATGGGAAGAATGTAGATCATAGTAAGGAAGAGAGCTCCTGCGAAGGTCAACCTCGTCATCGTAAAATCAAGAAAGTCCGCAGTAGGTTTTCCAGGACGCACTCCAGGCACATAACCCCCACTCCTCTTTAAGTTTTCTGCGACCTCGCTAGGCTGGAACATTGTCGCAACCCAGAAGTAACTGAAGAAAAAAATCATCGCCGCCGAGATGACAAAGTAAGGAATACTCGGGGGATTTAGGTTCGTCGTAAGCCATCCAACCCACGCCTTATCGCTGAAGGCAGGAATGGAGCTCAGCAGCATGGTTGGCAGGGAAAGAATTGCGCTCGCAAAAATAATGGGCATAACACCTGAGTAGTTCACCTTGAGGGGAAGGTACTGGGTCTGCTGCCCGGTTAGCTGCTTACCGCGAACCCGCTTCGCATACTGAATCGCAATTCGTCGCTGCGCCTGAGTGATGGCAATTACCGCCGCGATAATGACCAGCAGAAGAGCAAACAATCCAACAAGAACCATCGGCTTGAAAGGATTATCCTCAGCGCCTTGCACGTAAGTATTGAACGCCTGCACGAGTGCACCCGGCAGGGCGGCGATGATATTAACCGAAATAATCAGTGATATTCCATTTCCTATCCCCCGCTCTGTAATCTGGTCACCTATCCACATCAGAAGCATTGTCCCTGCAAGAATTGTGAGAACTGTCAGCGCGACAAACCCACCTCCTCCTTCGGGAACCAAGTCTCCACCCCCATGCTGAGATATACCCTCCATATAGGGGATATTTTCAGGATTCTGCAGGGTTTGCGCCAAAAGAAATCCTTGGACGACCGCGATCACGATAGTGATAAATCGCGTATACTGATTGATCTTCTGCTGACCACCTTCCTCCCGGCGCAGCTTCGCCAGAGTTGGAACCACAGCCGACATCAACTGCATCATGATCGAAGCAGAGATATAGGGCATGATACCCAATGCAAAGATTCCACATTGCTGTAGTGCACCTCCCGAAAACACGTTCAAGAGAACTCCGATTGCATTACCACCCTCATCATTTTCCACCCTCCACTCGAGCCAGCGATCAATGACGCTGGCATCCACGCCTGGGAGCGTGATCGCCACCCCGAGGCGAACAATCACAATCATGGCAAGCGTGAACAGAATCCGGTCCCGAAGTTCGGGAACCTTCCAGATGTTAGCAAATGCCGTGATCATGTCTTGGGAATTTGAAGAATGTAATTTCGGATTTCGGTCAAAGATCTATTCCGGAGAAGCACTTCTTCCGAAGAGATCAATCACCGGTGTCAGCGGAACCTCCCGCTTTTTCAACCTTAGCTCGGGCGGAAGCACTTACAGCATCGACGACAATCTTGAGTTTTCTTTCAAGCTCACCCTCGCCGAGCATTTTAATTGCGTCGCATCGTCCGGAGACCAAGCCTGCGGCACGCAACGCTTTTTCATCAACGGTAGAATCGTCCTCAAATTTCTCGTTGAGCTGGCCTACGTTCACAATAGCTACCTTGTCCCGAAACTGAGCGTTATTAAATCCTCGCTTGGGAAGGCGACGATGGAGCGGCATTTGCCCACCTTCGAAACCAGGACGCACACCGCCTCCAGATCTGGACTTCTGCCCTTTGTGCCCGCGTCCACAGGTCTTCCCTAGGCCGGAGCTCTCTCCATTGCCGAGACGTTTCCGGCGATGTTTTGCGCCGGGATTGGGTTTGAGGTCGTGAAGTTTCATGCTGTGTATTGAACGTTGATTTTATCGATATTTCAGGATTCTGTCCTGTGGGGTCGTAGGAAGATGAGAATCATGCACTGCTCCCGAAATTTGAATTTTTTACTTCTGCCAGAATTTATATCGCTTTCACCTTCTTCTTTCCTCGGAGGCTCATAACCTCGTCGTGATTACGGAGAAGGGAGAGCGCTTTCAAGGTAGCTTTCACAACGTTAGCGTGATTGTTTGAACCAAGAGACTTACCTAGGACATCCTTGATGCCTACCGCTTCACAAACGGCGCGCACTCCGCCTCCTGCAATAATTCCCGTTCCGGGAGAAGCAGGCTTTAGAAGTACTTTGCCACCACCATATTCAGCGGTGACCTCATGAGGGATAGTGTGACCAGCCAAGGTCATACTCTCGAGGTTTCGTTTCGAATTGTCGCTGGCCTTGCGGATGCATTCAGCGACCTCGTTCGCCTTACCAAACCCATACCCGACTTTACCGGCATGGTCTCCTGAAACCACTAAAGCGGAGAAACTAAAGCGTCTACCACCCTTGACCACTTTGGCACAACGGTTGATGAAGACCACTTTCTCCGTAAGCTCCTGCCCATCTTCATCATCAGTCTGAGGCGGCCCACCAAATCCAGATTCCTTACGGACTGAAGGTTCTGCTACAGGTGTTTCCTTTGCTGCGGGAGCTTCCTCTACAGCGGGGGCTTCCTCTGCTGCAGGGGCTTCCTCTGTTGCAGGAGCTTCCTCTGTTGCGGGGGCTTCCTCTGCTGCAGGAGCTTCCTCTGCTGCGGGGGCTTCCTCTGCTGCGGGGGCTTCCTCTGCTGCGGGGGCTTCC
>MDTD01001169.1_pt1 | contig 10637 bp, 3 predicted proteins | sample 811221 | NCBI WGS metagenome assembly MDTD01 (sample SAMN05326646, study PRJNA326480) | marine metagenome | isolation source: seawater | place: Pacific Ocean: South West | collected 2011
AGTGGAACCAGCAGACCGCAAACATTCTCAGAAACGCCACCCTTCTATTGATGGCCAACGGAAGAACCCTGACGGACCTTCCTAATCTTCTACAAGATAACGATTTCCGAGACATTATGTTGGAGACTGTGGAGCGCAAGAAAGCTGAGAAGACAGAGTACATCAACATAATCGATACCTGGAATCAGTACAAGAAACTGGCAAGAACCGATCAGTGGATCAACTGGGTTGAGCCTATTTTGAACAGGGTCGGTCCCATGTTGGGTGACGGTAGAATCAGACCGATTCTCACAAAACCTGTCAGTGACCTGAAGCTCAAAGACATAATCACAGGCAAGAAAGTTCTCATCGTGAAAGTACCCCAGGGTGAATTGGACCAGAACGCCAACCTGCTCGGTAGTTTGATGGTTACCGGTCTGCAACAAGCAGCCATGTCTCTTAACCGTGAGATGCCCCATGGAGACCGACCAGCTGCCCTCTATCTTGATGACATGGATGGATTTATCGAGAAAGAGACGGTGGAGCAGTTGACTGCTGAAACTAAGCGATACCAGATCGGCTTCACAGGCTCTTTGAAAACCCTTCAGCACCTTCCAGAAGACTTCCGAAGTCAGCTTATCATCAACGTTGGCACCATGTGCGTGTTCGCCCTGGCTAAGAAAGACGGTGATATGCTCGGACCGCAGATGTTCAGGGTTGACGGTCGAAAGATCAAACACCAGACCATCACGAACTTCTTCAACAAAGTGAACACATCTCCCCAGTTCGAACTTATCATGGATGAAGAGAAGCTCAACATCGACAGAATTGTCGGTCAGGAAGAGCAGACTTACTTCTGTTATCAGGTTGGTACCGTAGCAGGTGTCTTTAAGTTGAAAGCCTATGACTTCAACGACATTCCCAGAAACAAACTGGATACTAAGTTGATTGAGAAGATGCATGCGATAACGGATAATTTCGGCTCTTCGAAAAAGAGCGACTGAATGACCAGGCAAGGATGAATTAGAGAGCTTGTACCGTGTAGAACTGGAATTGTAGACCCTTGATTAATACTCCGACAGTTAAATCAGGACCAGCCATCTGTCAATCATGTGGCACCATACTCAGGGGCAAGTCCCTGCGATGCACCGCATGTAAGAATTTTATTTCAAAGTACTCTCCTACTCCTCTATCCACCTTCACTTTGAAGGAGTCAGCTCCGGTCGGATTCGTGACCTTTCGAACCGACCACCTGCTTCTAGAACGGGTTATCACCATCTCTCAAACCGACAAGTTGATCTGGCAGTCTCCTTGCAAGCAGGGTGATTGTGTTCATGACGGTGGGATGAAAGAAGATAGAGATGCAGCTGGAGAGTCTGAAGAAGAGCCCGGTCAGGTGCAAGATGTATCCCAAAAGGAGAAAGTAGAAGAGAAAGCTAGTAAGGAGCAATCGCCTAACAGAGAGATTATCGTGAGAGCGGTTGATCATCCTCGCTTTTCCAGTTGGATAGTCACCAGTGGTAGCGCCGCAACTAACGCAATCTTCGATGCTTTCTCAAATCGCTTCTCTCTAGCCTTGGAGGAGATTGATGCCGAGCCGATGCCCCCTGGACAGTCTTTCTCCGCCAGCACGGAGGTTTTGACCGAGGCGCTGGATGGTGATGTGCATGTTGCTGTACCCAGAGATTTGCTGCCTCTCTACGAAGAGTTTTTGAAGAATGATTCTGAAGCGGCTGAGAAAGAGAAGGTCGATGACAAAAATGAGGAAGAGCCCAGGGTCTTTCACGGGACTTTTGAGGAGGTTGATCGCACAGCATCGGCAATATTTCAAGATAAGGAACAAGCCGCAGCTGAAGCTAAGAAGATAAGTGATGACTTGAAGGCAGCGGCTATGGGAGCTGATTCTTCCGGTTCATCGGCGGAAGACCCTTCCGGTAGTGCTAGCGTTTTCAACGACGCAGGGGATGAGTGGCCCAGTGATCTAAATGAGTCTCATAAGCGTGGTTCGTCCGCTGCTTCAGGAAGGCATGCCGGAGCAGGCAGTGATTCTGACTCTCCATATAAATCTCAGTTTGATCTCTCCGCTTTGAAGAGACCGGGTGAAAGCGATCAGGCAGATTCTTCATTTGATAAGTCGCAGATGTTCCGGCGCAAAGGCTCTTTCGTCTCCACACTGATGAAGATTGTGGCAGTCACCATGGTATTTGTGGTGATCGGCGTCGTTGGAATGTTTGCATTGGGAGGTAGTCAAACCACTGTCACCGATGGGGGGAACATTCCTCAAAATGATCTCGGACTCCCCGTATTGACCGGGAATTGGAAACTGAAACTCTGGGTGGAGACCGAATCAGGTAATATCGGCTATGGTGAGACCACCGCCTCCGTCGTCCAGAAAGGGCAGTTGATCACAGCATCCGGCAAGGATGGAAACGGAAACTTTACCATCACCGGTAATATCGGTCAGGATGGTCAGGTGGGCATCGCTTTCTGGAAGCAATATGATGTCAAAGATGGTCGTCAACACCCCTTCCCCACCTCTTTTGAAGGGGTTGTGGGACCGGAGAGAGGATCAGATGTTGTGGCCCAGGGTAGTTTTGCCAACAGGCTCATGCAAGATATGCCTGAGTTGGGTAAGCACAAATTTGAGAAGATAACCGGGTATTGGTCTTTATCTCTGGTGGAAGAGTCGATGGTTTCAAAGATCAAAAAGATGGTCGGAATCTGAATTGTTCTCTTTCAGGCTGATAACACGTCAAGTTTCAAGCTTCTTCAGTCCTCTTCAGGCTTCAAAGACCTGTTTGGCAGGGAATAATGAAATATGGTGAATATTCGCCATTTTTTTTAGTATATTTAGATAGGCAAGCAAACCGGAAATACAAGGTGGGAACCGCATTCTATGTCAATGGAGCAGACTCCTCATAATCGAAATATTTGGGAGGAGAAAATAGCCGATCTGAGGCGCTATGACCTGGATGAACTGGGACCTCGTAGTTTTGATCCGACTTTGTTGGAGAGTTGGCCGCTGCCGGATCTTACATTTGTAAGAATAGATGGTGTGTTGAGATCCTGGGACATAGAAAGAGAGAAGAATCAACAGTCTCAGCAACCCCAGGGTCAAAACGATCAGGATCCAAGTAAGCCTCCCAAGCGGATGTATTTGATGGAGGATGCCCTCACCGGGCTACACAGCCAGAAAGCGAATATGTCTTTCGTGGTCCTGGGCAATCGGGAAGGTGTCAAGTATTACATGGGGGTTTCCGTACCCGGGGACAAGGAGCTTGACGATAGTCCTGATGAGAACGTCAACATGGTCTCCTATACCAGCCTTCGTTCTATCCTCCATAGTGTTTACAACGGTGTCGATATCTGTGATGAGCCTTTTGATTGCGATACTTTGAAACAGATGATTGCTCCCCAGGCAAAATACACCGGAATTGTTACCGGCGTGCCTGCTTTGAAATCAACCGCCGGCGATACCATGGAGTCCGAGCAGATTGAGAGACTGGCCCAGGGCTTGCAGGGTCAGGATTTCGGCTATATGGTCCTGGCCATTCCAATACCGAATAATAAAGTCAGCAAAGAAGAGTTTATAATCGTAGACCAGATCCAGAGGGCTCAGGAGAACGAAGACCCGGAAAAGAAGAGGCGGATCAAGTATTACCTGGAGCTTCAGGATGCTTATTTGAAGCATATTCAGCTGGGCACGGCGGTGGGTCACTGGCTAACCTGCGTGTTTTATTTCGCTTCCGATAGATCTGTTTTTGTTCGCTTACAGTCTCTGCTTCGAGCTACTTACACAGACGAGACCAGCAGACCAACTCCTCTGAGAACCCATGAGGTGGTCGGCCTTGCTCCCCATGTGAAGCAGTTCGGACTCTTGAGAAACAAGAGAGAAGACGAAGTATTTCACGAGCTGACCGAGTACAAATTCCTGACTCCCTTGAGTTCCAGGAACCTTTCTGCCTTCATTCATCTTCCCAAACGGGAAATGCCCGGATTCAGGATTAAGAGATCGGCGGACTTTTCTCTGGCACCTGTACCTCCGAAGGATCCTGATCGTACTATCGCCGTAGGCAACATTATCGATCGAGGCATGGATACCGGAAACCTCTATTCTATCGATGTCGACGCCCTGCAGAAGCACACCATCGTCTGCGGTGTTACAGGTGGTGGTAAAACCAACACTTGTTTCTATCTTCTCGGTCAGCTCTGGAAGTACAAAATTCCTTTTATGGTAATTGAGCCGGCTAAGTCGGAATACAGGCATATGATGCTTATGTCTGAACAGTTCAAAGGTGTCGGGCAGGCGTTCTCCCTGGGTGATGAGACTGTATCACCTTTCCGCTTGAATCCTTTTGAAATTATGCCGGGAGTAAAAGTTCAAACTCACCTGGATGCTTTGAAGTCAGTGTTCAACGCCAGTTTCGAGATGTATTCTCCCATGCCCCAGGTCCTTGAAAAAGCCCTGAACGAGATTTTTAACGTTCGCGGATGGGACCTTGTGAATAATACCAACAGAAGACTTCCTCCTGGCGTGAATCCCGGGGACCCCGACTGTCCACCGGAAATTTACCCTACTATGAAAGATCTTTATGAGATCATCGATCCCATCGTTGAGAGCTTCGGATATTCGGAGAGGATCGGTCCTGACGTTCAAGCCGCTCTAAAAGCCAGGATCGGTTCACTTCTGATCGGTGGTAAGGGAACCATGCTCAATACCAGAAGGTCTATTCCGCCGGAGATTCTATTCCAGCGACCTACCGTGATCGAGCTGAAGATGGTATCAGAAGACAGTGAGAAGTCGTTTTTGATGGGTATGCTTCTTGTGTTCCTGTACGAATACAGGGAAGCCAAAGGTCCCCACGATAACCTGCAGCATATAATGCTTGTGGAAGAGGCTCACCGTCTTCTCAAGAACGTACCCACGGCCCAGAGTGGTGATTCGGCCAACCCTGCCGGTAAGGCTGTGGAATTCTTCACCAACATGTTGGCTGAGATTCGTTCATACGGACAGGGCTTTATCATCGCCGACCAGATTCCCAACAAACTAGCGCCTGAGGCTCTGAAGAACACTAACTTGAAGGTGATGCACCGAATTGTTGCCGTGGATGACCGTGACTCCATGGGTGGCGCCATGAACCTTGATGATATTCAGAAACGCCATGCGACAGCGCTTGGCCAGGGGCGCGCCCTGGTTTATGCAGAGAAGATGGAGCAGCCTTTCCATTTGCAGATTGTATTCGATAAGACCAAAGAGGTTCCACCGCCGGAGACTCCGGAAGAATCGGATCAAGTTGTTCGAAACGCGATGAAAGGCCTTGATATAGTCTCCACCTTCGACCGACATCTTGGTTGTAATTTCTGTCTACATAGATGTGATTCAGCAATTCTCGATACTTCAATTCCCGTGGCCGATGATCCACTGTTCAGGCAAGTCTACAACCGCTATGTGCTCTCGACCTTGAAGGATCTTACCCAACTGGTTCATTTTAGAGCTCAGATTATTCACGAAATACAGAGGGTTATAGGTGGACGAGCAAGATCAGGAAACATCACCGGTATTACATGGTGTGTTTTGACCCAGGCTACCGAACGATATTTCGAGAGAAAAGGGGAAGAGAACTATTGGTTTTACGACCAGGTTAGAGAACAACATCTACGCTGGCTCAATCTTCTCAGACCGGCTTTCCAGCCAACGGAAGTAAACAGAAAGCTTGATATTAACGTTCTGCGCCAGTGGAGAGATGATTTCATCGAACTGCACAAGCGAGATCAAGGACCGCTGCCAACCTGCGGACCCTGCACCTCCAAGTGTTTGTATCGCTTTGAGGTATCGGAAGTGGTGCGTGATCCGAAAATCAAATTTGACTTTAATTCCTCTATTAACAGAAAGGATACTCCGGCTTCTGACTCCGCTGCCTGGTTTTGTCGGCTTTTAACCGAGAGGCTGGTCGGTCAGGGTGAGGTGGATCTGGCTTATTGTCTGGCTGCGCATTTGATTAAGGACCAGCAGCTTTCCACAGACGCTCAGCTTGTTCTTCTGCACAAAGTAAGAACAGCCCTGGAAAACTTCCAGAAGGAGAGTGAAGAGGGTGATGGAGAAGGCGGACAAAAACAAGAATCCAGCGGCTGATCCTGACGAGGACAAGTCCAGTTCTGTCCCTCCTGCGCAGGAGTCGGTCTCCGCATCATCGGGTTCCGACCCAGAGAAAGTTAGCCTGGTGGATGAGCTAGGTGTAGAGGATATCGATAGACCGGTCTATGGTGGTAGAGGACGTGTGTTCGCCGCAGCTGGTCGTAACTCTCCTGTTGCTGAGTTCACCGATGATTTTTTGGTATTACATCCGCCTCAGCTTCCTTTCGAGGATGAAGAGGCAGAGTCGGAAGTTATCGTTATTAGAATGGATGAGGATGGAATTCTTATCAATGAGCTTGGGGCTAGAAAGAAAGTACCAGGAGCAAAGTTTCAGGGACGAGAGCTGTATTACTACTGGGAACAGAAACCTGGAACTATGAAACACTATGCCGTCTATTTCGACGATGAGCATAAGCCGCATTATCTCTTGATTGATACAGAGAAACTTACCGTGGATATCATATATCAACTACGCAATATGACCCATGATGGCGAGCTGTCTCGATTTACTGAAATATCAGTAGTATAGCGAAACTCTAACTTTACTCTCTCTCAGGCGGTTATCTTCTTACCTGCCAGAAACTTCTTGCAGTATTCTTCCCAGTTGTTGGAAAGGTCGTTGCGAGCCATCTCCTGCATGGCGGAGGCGGGCAGATCCATCTTGATCTGTTTCGGTTTCTTGCCTTTGATACTGTATTCGATTCTTACCGATTTACTTGGCGATAGTTCATATGCCATGACCTGTACCCACTCGTTTTCTTTTCGAACTTCAAGCTGCATGCGGTTCTTGTCGTTTCCAGATTCACTGTGTACAACTCTTGCGCTTTCACCGAGCTTGTTGATGAAGTTTTTGACTTCGGCTTCTTCGGATACAACTTCTTTCAGCTCAGCTTTTTCGGATCTATTGTGCAGGGTGGTGATGGACTGAATTAGTGTGGCGGAAAGGCTGGCTTCTTCCGCGTACTGGGCTTTGACAGACTCCACATCCAGGTCTACTGTTTCCTGGGACGCGATGGCGCGTGGAGTAGGAGCCAGAATGTCTTGTTCGGTCTTCACACCGGAACCTGGTTTTATAACTGGTGTTTCGTCAGGCTCGGCGGTGGTATCAACCCCGTTGTCTGACGCAGATGGTGCCAGTGGGTCTTGCTCCGTCTTGACACCAAGAGTCTCTTCCAGGCTGGGCAGTACTTTGTAGTCTTTGGTTTTGACACCTTTTCTCTCTTTGGAGACCGCTGAGAATATCGACTTGAGACCGGTTATGCTTGTCTTGGAGTCGAATACATGGCCGCAGCTCGGGCACATGCTCACACCTGCAGGTACTGTCGCATCACAGTGAGAACAGTCTTTACCGAAGCGGACGGAGGTTGCTACTTCTTTGCTGGAGAACTTGGAGCTGGATGGATGTACCAGGGCTCCATTAGCTCTTCTAAACTCGTTTATTTCATCTCTGGTGGGTAATACCAGGGTAGTGCCACGGGCGATGTCGGCAATTGGAACACCGCGGGAGTCGGTATCAACTGCGATTTCATTCTTCTCGGCCAGCAGTCTCCACAGGGTTATGTCATTCAAATGCGGATGCTTCATGGCGATGGAGCGCAAGGAGTCTCCCAATCTGACTATATATTTGATCTCATGATTCGGATCCAGGCTCAGACCGAGACTACCAAGTAGCGATTCCACGTTTGCTTTCTTGTTCTCGATCTTGGTTTTCTCTTCCTGGCTGAGAGGTCTGTTTTGCGGCGTGAATCCAGCGTCCACCACGGAGAGGTGTTTGCGACGCATTATCCATTCTCTTGCTTCTCTCGGGCTCGGCAGAGTCAATACGATTCCTGGTTTGACATCGTAAGTGGATTTGCCATCACTGGTGATGACTACCACTTTGCCTTTATTTATTTCAGCAATGAGTTTGGCTATTCTAATATCTTTAAAATTGCGTTTTGCTATTGCTTCTAGAGAGTCGCCTTTTCTAACTTGATATTTGCTTCTTCTCGTGTCTTTGGCGATGAACTCTTCTACTTTGCGCTGCTGCTCAAGAAGTTTTCTGATTCTCTCCAACTCAGCTCTTCGTCTGGTAGCGAGAACCGTCATCATGGTGTCGGTTAACTTCTTGATCTCTTCTTTGCGCTGTTTGAGGCGTTCTTCCTCTTCCTCACGACGCTTGTCTTCTTGATCCAGTTTGTCCTGGATTTTGTCCTGTTCGATCTCGCGGTCTATTCTGTCTTGTTCGGCCGCTTCCATATCGATGATGTCTTGACGCGAAGCTATGTCGCCATGGGCTACTCCGGACCAGTCATCGGCGGGATTATAATCCGAGTCTCCAGAGTGAAGTTCCTGAAGTCTGGATTCTATAGCCTGGTGTATTTTAGCCAGTTCATCGGCAACTACATCAGCCAGGTTTTCGGGTCTGTCTGTTTCGACCTGCATTCCGTTGTCGTATTCGCTTCTTACGTGGTCGCTATCAGATGTGCCGTATTCAGGTTTGTCTGAATTTGTCTGATTCGCGGGAACTCTTTGCGTGTTATCGACTCGGGTGCGACGATCTCCGTCTCTCTCAGATTCTGTGATGTTGGTTCCGTCGCCGGTATTGCCACTATCGGAACCAGGATTGGAACCTTGACCGGATTGGTTGGATTGTGCAGGAACATTGCCAACCGGCTGACCGGTACTTGGATCGAGCAGTTTGCCGGTATCCGGATCATAGGGCATTCCTGTGGTCGGGTCTATCGGTTTTCCAGCCACGGGGTCTGGGTTAGCGGATTGACCGTTGCTGCCGGAGGGAACTGTGCCTATCGGTTTTCCAGTGTTCGGATCAAGTAAAAGATTGGAATCCGGATCGTACGGAAGGTTAGTGGTCGGGTCGATCGGCTTGCCTGCGACAGGATTAGCCTGCGATGTCGTTGAACCACTTCCTGAGATGGGATCAAGATTGGTAGGATCTACTGGGTTATTGTGGATGTTGCCGATGGGCTGTCCGGAGCCGGGGTCGAATATCTGCCCGGTGGAAGGATCATAGGGAAGACCGCTTACAGGGTCATGGGGAAGACCGGCGAGGTCAGCCGACGGGTTCGTTGTCGGTGCTGCAGGGATACTCGAGCTGTCCGAGACCACAGGACTGCCAGGATCGCTCAATGGCACCTGGGTGTTCAGACCAGACGGGTCATTGGAGATTCCGGAGATACCTGAATTGGTCGGCACCGATGGTGAGATCGTGGCGCTGTCGAAGATTGCACCATCATCCACCGGCAGTGATGGCACAGGCTCAAAGGCTCCTGGATCAATCGGTGATGGCATTGTTGATACAAAGCTGTCATTTCCTGCATTGCCTGAGAAATTACCGCTGTCATTGCCACTAATGGCGCTGCCAATAGCTCCTGCCGCTGCTCCAATGATGGCGTCTTCAATTCCGCCACCGCCAGCCAGACCGGAGAGGGCTCCATTGAGAGCGCCTTCACCTGTGTTGTCCGAGTTGCTGCCTACTTGCAGACCGGTGGTTATAGGATTGAATCCTGAATCGTTGTTGGTGCCCGTACTGAAAGATGTGGAAGATGAGGAAGGTGTGGAGACCGCCGGTGAGGAAGTGATATTTCCAGCCTGGGATGGTGTTTGTGTTGGTTCACTGACAACAACATTTTCAGAACTGTCCACATTTGTTCCGATTCCGATTCCGGTTCCGGCCTCTGGAGTGTCGCTTGCGGAGTTTGCGTCGTTAACTGCTCCTGTTATTGCACCGCCTATGGCTCCAGCGATTACGTCCTCTACGCCATTTCCGGTGAGGGCACCATTAATGGCTCCGGCAATGGCTCCTTCTCCTGCGCTATCTGCACCGGAAGCCGCATTGATGCCATTTGCCAGCGGATTGCTTCCTGCTGACGCTGTAGGAGAAGATCCTGATGGAGAAGCCGTATCTGAACCGGTGCCGGTAGACCCTGTGGATTCGTTCTGATTCTCTTCAGGGGTGAAGTCTATGACCTGGGCGTCGGTGCCTACTTCACTGCCGACAACATTGCCCTGGTTGTCTACGATGTATCTAACCGCACCATCGTTATCGAGAACGAGAATATTGTCTTCTCCTGCTCTCAATGTGGTCCAGTCTTCAGGTATGATGAAGCTGCTTCCGTCAGTAAGAGTCAGGGTTGTAGGTAGAACTGATGGGATATCGACTGTTATATCCGGTTCTACATCGCTACCTGCATCTATGGAAGAGTCAAGATCAGTTTGAGCGTCCTGGGTCTGATCAACAACTGCGTCGGAGGCATCCAGTCCCGTGGACTGATCTACTTGAACGCTTAGAATATCCGGATTTGCCGCTGTAGAGCCTGTGTTGGTAGAGAGAGTTATTCCCTGACCATTGCTGCCGATTAGTCCGGATGCGGAATCGGTAGACTCTCCGAATCTGATGCCGCCATCCAGCTCGTTTCCGATTGCAGCTCCGATAGCTCCTGATAGGGCTCCGATTATCGCTCCTTCGGCTCCACTGGATTGGGCTCCAGCAAAAGCACCGGTCAGAGCGCCCTCTGCGATA
>MDTD01046398.1_pt1 | contig 10637 bp, 13 predicted proteins | sample 811221 | NCBI WGS metagenome assembly MDTD01 (sample SAMN05326646, study PRJNA326480) | marine metagenome | isolation source: seawater | place: Pacific Ocean: South West | collected 2011
GTTCTTTATCTCCAAGAGAAATTGTTTCGGAATTAGACAGATTTGTTGTTGGACAAAATAAAGCAAAAAGAGCAGTTGCTGTTGCTTTAAGAAACAGATGGAGAAGACAGGCTCTTAAAGGAGAAATGAAGAATGAGGTTTTGCCAAAGAATATTTTAATGATTGGGCCAACTGGCGTAGGTAAGACTGAGATTTCAAGAAGACTATCAAAATTAGCAGAAGCGCCTTTTGTTAAAGTTGAAGCTACGAGGTTTACAGAGGTAGGATATGTAGGTAGAGATGTTGAGCAAATTGTTAGAGATTTGATTGAAATTGCTATTTCTATGGAAAAAATAAAAAAAAGAAAAGAAGTTTATGCTCAAGCGCAAAAAGCTGCAGAAGAAAAAGTTTTAGATGCTTTAGTTGGAAAAAAAGCAAGTCTCGCAACACGAGAAAGTTTTAGAAAAAGATTAAGAAACGGTGACCTTGATGACAATGAAATAGAAATTGCAGTAAGCGACACTGGCTCTAGTGGTGCTTCTTTTGAAATACCTGGAATGCCTGGAGCTAATGTTGGGATGATAAACATTGGTGAAATGATTGGTAAATCAATGGGTAATAAAGAAAAGAAAAAGAAAATGTCGGTAAAAGAATCTCATGAGATTTTAATCAATGATGAGTCAGATAAGTTAATAGAGGAAGATAAAATTATTAAAGCAGCTAAACTTTCTACAGAAAATAATGGAATTGTTTTTTTAGATGAAATAGATAAAATTTCTGCAAGAACTGATAGAGTTGGTGGAGACGTTTCTAGAGAAGGAGTTCAAAGAGATCTATTGCCTTTAATTGAAGGAACTACAGTAAATACAAAACATGGTCCAATAAAAACTGACCATATATTATTTATTGCATCTGGAGCATTCCAGCTTGCAAAACCATCAGATTTACTACCTGAACTTCAAGGAAGATTGCCAATCAGAGTTGAGTTGGAAGCATTAACTAGTGATGATTTTAAAAGAATATTAAGAGAACCTGATTTTAGTTTAATTAAACAGTACGTGGCTCTTTTGAAAACAGAGAACGTTGAACTTGAATTTTCAGATGACGGCATTGATGCAATAGCAAATATTGCATCGGAGGTAAACTCTAGTGTTGAAAATATTGGAGCCAGAAGATTGCATACTATAATTGAAAAAATACTTGATGAAATCAGTTTTACTGCAACAGATCGCTCTGGAGAAAAAATTGTTATTAACAAAGAATATATTAATAATAATTTAGATACACTAGTAAAAGATACGGATCTTTCAAAATTTATCCTCTAATAAATATTTATAAATAACCAAGATCTTTCATTTCCTTACCAAAAGCATTTTCTATTTTTTCTCTATTTTTACTATCTAGTTGATCCATCCAATTGCTCTTTGGCCCTTTATTAAAAAAAATTAATCTTTTTCCTGTTTTATCATCTAAGGTTGCTTCTTTAAAACCATGTTTTTTCTCAAGTTCTTTCATATTATTAAATTCTGTACTTTTGATAACTTTATTAAGTTTTGCAATATTAAATGATTTCTGGCTCAACCCAAGTGATTTGAAAAAATCAAAAACTTTCATTACAGTTTTTTTTTTATTGTCACCAACAAGGTCTTCATATTTTATGATCAAAACTTTTTTCCCTAATCCCGACCAGGATAAATAATTTAATCTCCAAGATGATATAAACGTTTCAGGATGTATCTCAGTTCTTTTAGAAAATAAATCCTTATTACACAACTGATCTGTCGCCTCATCAATGCTTACTTGATAATGATGTGCAAATGAAGAAACTATATTTCTTGGATCACGCACAACATAAACTGCACCTAGCGTATTTCCTGAATTGCTAAATTTAGCTTTATCGGTTTTCCTATCAAAAAAAGCGCTGTGGGTTTTAAAAAATTTAATTTTTCTGTTTACTTGATTTAACAGAGTTTGTGCAGGAATATAATTTTTAAAAATTTCATTATTATCAGTTATATCTACACCTTTTTTTTGAAAATAAACTAATGATGGAAATTGACCAATCTGATAGGTATATTTAAAATCGAAATTTCCATCACTGGAAAAAAAATATGTTCCTAAAATCGATCTTAACAAGGTATTTCCACTTTTAGGATAAGAGGCTAACCAAATAATCATGATAGTTTAATATGTCTATAAATATTTATTTTTTTTAAGATATATATAAAAAGCACCAGAACCACCATCCTCAATTTTTGCCTCTTTTATTTCTGATATAATTTCCATTAAATTTTTATTTTTATTAATATATTCAGGCACTGAATACTTTAAAATACTAAGGTCTTTAGAAACATATGGATCATTTTCTTTGTTTGAATGTAATCCTTTACCAGTTACAACAATTAATTTCTTAACATTTTCATTAAATGCTTTTACAATAAATTTTTCTATAAATTTATTTGCTTCATCTAAGCTATAGCCGTGCAGATCAATTGATCTTACCTCAACAGTTTTTTTTTTATTTTTAAAATCTTTATCGTACAGTTTTTGCTTGCTAGTAATAAAATTTTCCCAATCCTTTTTATCTTTATTTGAAAAATTATTATTCAATTAAGTGAGGATATTTACTAGCTGCCAATTTGGATTTGAAGACGTCACATCTCTTGAAAATACCCATGTATCATAAATCTTTTTAATTTTCTCAGGATCACCAGATACAGTATTTTTATCTTTGTCTTTAATACAAGTAATTACTTCAGCAATAAAATCGACAGTCACATTTAAAACTTTGCCTATTTTCTTATGTTCCTTAATTTTGGCTGAATTAACTCCAATAAAAGTTATCTCAGCAAAATGGCCTCTATCATTCCGATTTTTAAGGGCAATTTCAAATTGATTGCTTATATCTTTGCTTAAAAGAGGTTTGCTATTAGTTATCTTGTTATCGTTATCACTAAAATCTGTAATAATTGTTTCATAAGCAATTTTTGCACCCTTTAAAAATTCTTCTTGAGCCGCCGTATCAAAGTTTTCTTTTAATACACTGTTGTTGTTGGGTTCGATTGTTTTTAAAATTTCTTTAAATTGGGCAGGTTGTTTACCATCAAATCCTGTTCTTTTGCCTAAAATTCCTCGTAATCTTAAGAATATAAACCCAGCAATCATTGCTAACAAAATTATATCGATGTATTCAAAACTATAACTCATAGTCAGATAGTAATTACTATGTTGATTAATTTCAACCAGCAATTTAGATTATGGACAAATGAACTCAATATTTTTATCAATTATTTTAATACCAGCTATTGAAATTTATCTATTAATAAAAATAGGTTCAAAAATTGGAGCAATTTCGACAATTTTATTAATATTCTTCACTGCAATTATTGGGATTTATTATGCAAAATACGAAGGGTTAAACACACTTAAATCAGGTTTTATTCAATTGAGTCGAAACACACTGCCGACATACGAAATATTTTCGGGCGCAACTATTGCCTTTGCTGCAATACTTTTAATAATACCTGGGTTTGTTACTGATATTGCGGGTTTTCTTTTAATATTCCCTATCACCAGAAAATGGCTCCTAAGCAAGTTGTCTTTTAAATTAAAACCCAAAAAGGAAAAAAATAATTTTATAGATGGAGAGTTTGAAGATATAGAGAATGACGATGACAGAAAAATATAAAATACTTGCGAAGTACATTAAAGATATATCTAGCGAAACACCAAATATTGAGACTTATCTTTTCGTAAAAGAAAATATTTCTAAATATCAATTAAGCATAGATATTAATTCTAAAGCAATAAAAGATAAACATATTGAAATTAATACGTCACTAAAATATCAGGATAAAAAAGATAATAAAAAAAAAGCTTATTTTGAAATTGTTTTTTCTACGATCATAACAGTAAATGAAGATATAAAGGAAACAAAACAATTAGAAAAAATTGTATTATGTGATGTCCAAAATGAAATTTACCCGGATCTTGAAAAATCTTTAATAAACTTGTTGAGTATATCGGGATATCCAGGATTAAAATTTGAAAAAAAGATCGATTTTGAGAATCTTTATAATCAAAAATTTCATCAATAAAAATTTTTTTTTAAAGTATTATTTATATATTCTCTATGCTTTTTTAGTTCATCAGTTGTGGGCTGTACAACTTTTTTGAAATATTCCACTTTTTGTAAATTACCAAAATTATAGTTTTCTGTTTCATTTTTAAAGTCTAAAACAGGTTCTTTTTGATCTATAAGATTTATATAAACTTTAGCCAACAGATCACAATCTATTAATGCTGTATGATGTGTTCTTTTTGAGTTATCAATTCTGAACCTTTTGCAAAGTGAGTCAAGGCTAACCGAAGATCCTGGAAATTTATCTCTTGCTAAAGCCACGGTATCTACTATTTCATTTTCAATTTTTTTCGACCCACTAAGTAAAAGCTCATTATTCAAATGAGCAAGATCAAATTCAGCATTATGAATTATTAACTTTTTATCTTTGATAAAATTTAAAAAATCATTTTTTATTTCAAAAAATTTTTTTTTATCAAACAAAAACTCATCGGTATATCCGTGAATTGCTAAAGCATTATCAGATACTTTTCTCTCCGGATTTAAATAACAGTGAAATTTGTTTTTAGTGGGTATTAAGTTATCAAGTTCTATACACCCAATTTCAACAACCCTGTGTCCATCTTTAACAGAAATACCCGTTGTTTCTGTATCTAAAACAATTTCTTTCATTTAAGTATTTCCTTTAGTATAAGGTTTATCTCTTTTATAACAGTTTTTTTAGTAAAATCATTTTTTATAATAAAATTAGATCTGCGAATTTTGTAGTCAAGTGGAAATTGAATTTTTTTGAACTTTTTTAAGAGTTCATTATTAAAACTTTTTCTTTTTTTGAGTCTTTTTAAAATTTCTGATTTTTTTGAGTCAACAAATATTAATACATCTTTCTTATTGTTTATTTTGTTTTCTAACAATAAAGGTATATCTAATATAATTACTTTTTTTTGTTTATTTTTTTTTATAAAAAATTTCATTTTTTTTCTAATCTCTTTGTGAACTATATTCACAATATTTTTAAGGTTTGATTTATTTGCCAAAATAGCTTTGGTAATTTCCTTTTTTTTAATTGGAAATGACTCAATATAATTGGGAAGTTTTTTTTTTAGCTTAGCATGAACCTTTTTATCTTTGCTGTATAGCTTTGAAACTTCTAGATCGGCATTAAAAACAGGGTATCCAAACAATTTGGCTATAAAACTTTTTCCAGATCCAATATCTCCTAAAATTCCAATTCTAATCATTATCTAAAAGTTTTAGTGTTTCGCTGTTGATTTTTGGTTCTATTTTGTGCCAAATTTTAAATGCTTCTAGCGCCTGATAAATAAACATTAGTTTGCCATTTTCTGACTTATTGCCTAATTCTCTTCCTTTTTTTAAAAAATTGGTTTCTTTTGGATTATATATAACATCATAAAATAATTTATTTTTTCCAATATTAGAAAAATCTAAATTTAATGTTTCATTATTAAGGCCAAGACTCGTTGCGTTTATAACAATGTCAAAATTTGGTAATTCGCCCCATTCTATTAGATTTAAGTTATTAAATAAAATTTTTAAATTTTCTGCTTTTTGTTTTGTTCTGTTACACACAGTAATTCCTAAAACGTCCATTTTTTTTAAAGCGAAAATTATTGATGAAACAACTCCTCCAGCACCTAAAATTAAAACTTCTTTGCCGTTGAAATTAAAATTTAAAGTTTTGATTGCTTTTTCAAAACCAACAATATCTGTATTGTGGCCTACTAGATTACCATTTTCAAAAACAATTGTGTTAACCGACTGGGTCTCCTTTGCTTCAATACTTAATTTGTCCAAGAAAGGTATAACTTCTTTTTTAAATGGCACTGTAACATTGCACCCGGCAATTTTTTGGTCTCTTATATCTTTAACAAAACTTTCAATTTGATTATCATTAAGTTTAATTTTATCATATGTTGCATCTATATTATATTCCTTTAACCAGCTATTATGAAGTTTTGGTGACAATGAATGATCAATAGGATTTCCTATAACTAAATATTTTTTATTCTGCATAAATTTTTAAGTACTCTTTAATCTTCTTTATTGGCAGGCCCATTATCGTTTCTTCGTCTCCGTTTATACTTGAAAATAAATTCCTACCTTCGCCTTCAATTTGATATACATTGTAGGCGTATAGAGTTTCATCTGATATTTTAGATAAGTAAATTTTTAACTCATTTTCAGATAAACTTTTCATGGTTAAAGTTGCCTTATCAGTATAATTCCAAATCATTGAGCCGTTTTTTGAAATACAGACAGAGCTAATTAATAAATGGGGTTTTCCGTTTAGTTTTCTTAAAATTGTCAGGGCCTCTTCCCTATTTTTAGGTTTAGATATTAATTGACCATCTAAATCTATAACGCTGTCTGCTCCTAATACTATTTGATCGGTTTTTTGAGCACTAATTTTGTTTGCTTTTAATTCGGCTAAATTTTTTGATATAATCTCGGGAGACGCCCCTTCTTTTATTAAACTTAGTTTTACAACTTCCTCATCAACATTGGATGGTTCCACAACCGTTTCAATTTTATTATTGTCTAAAATTTCTTTCCTAACTTTGCTTTTAGAGGCAAGAATAATTTTATTTAACATTGTTTGAATATATTTCGTGAATTTTTATTATAGATGCTGCGGTTTCTTCAACTGATTTTCTTGTTACATCAATAAGTGGCCATTTATATTTCTGAAATGTTTTTTTAGCATCCAAAACTTCTTTTCTTATGTTTTCCAGGTCTGTATATTTTATATTTTCGGTTTCTCTTAAAGAGTTCATTCTATTTTTTCTTAAATCGGCCAGTCTTTCTGGCTCTGTGCTTAAGCCTACCACGCAATTCATTTTTGGATTTTGCTTAAGCTTATCTGGCAAAGAGTTTTCATTTACCAGCGGTATATTTGAAGTTTTAAAGCCTTTGTTTGCTAAATAAATTGATGTTGGGGTTTTGCTTGTTCTGCTTACACCTACAAGGATAATGTCTGATTTATCAACTTCGTTAATAAGATTGCCATCATCATGATTCATTGTAAATTGAATTGCTTCAATTCTATCATAATATTCTTCATTCAATGTGTGTTGGCCGCTTGGTTCGTGTGTTGCCTTTTGGTTTAAAATTTTTGAAAAATTTAAAATTAAATTTCCTAAAACGCCAAAACAAGGGATTTTTTTATCTTCGCTCACATTTGCCAAATATTTGGCCAAATTGTTATCTACGATTGTGTATAATATTATGGCGTTTTGATTTTTCTCGGCGTCTTCCAAAATTTTTAAAATTTGATTTTCAGTTCTAGTGAAAGAATAAGAATGAATTTTATATTCTATATTTAAAAATTGTGCTTTAAGAGCTAAAAAAATTCTATCTAGGGTCTCACCGGTTGAGTCTGATATTAGATATATCTGGTATGTATTAATCATGTATAAATTGTTTATGAATTTGTAATATTTTAATTAAATTAAACAATTTAAAACTTTTTAAATTAATGTTGTAAAATCTGCCTTTTATTAACATCATTAATAAATAGATTAAAAAAATCCACATAATTAACTATTAACAAAAAAAGCTTCATTTTAAACAATTTTAGTTGCTCCAGATGTTGGTAAACTGTGCATATGATGTTTAAAAAAATTAATCACCTTTATTCACAGGATATATTACAACTAATATAATTTATAAAGCTTTTATATGAAACCTCTAGATAAAGTATTGGTAAAAAAAGACACTTCTTTAAAACCTATATGGGTAATGAGACAAGCAGGAAGATACCTGCCTGAATTTCGAAAAATTAGAAAAGAAAATCCGGATTTTATTAATTTGTGTTTGAATGATAAATTGTCTTCAGAAATAACATTACAACCCTTAAAGAGATTTGATTTAGATGCTGCAATAATTTTTTCAGATATTTTAATGTTACCTTATGGGATGGGACAAGATGTAAAATTTGAAAAAAATTTTGGACCCAAGCTTGGAGAGCTAAACATAAACCAAATTATTGAAATAAATGATAACAATTTTGTAGAGAAAGTTATTAATGTTTATAAAGCCATAAAAAAAGTTAGTTCGGACCCAAGCGTAAAAAATAAAAACATAATTGGATTTGTGGGTGCTCCATGGACGTTATTGGTTTATATGATTAATCAAAAATCACCTAAAAAAAAACTTAAAGAAAATTTTTTTAAAGACAAGCTTTTAATAAATAAGGTTTTGATGGTTATTGAAAAATTTTTAAAAATTCATATTAAAAACCAAATAGAAAATGGAGCAAATATTATTCAAATTTTTGATAGTTGGGCCGGGCTATTGAAGGAAAAGGATCTACCAAATTACATATATGCCCCCACTCTAAATTTAGTAAATTTTGTCAAATCTTTGAATGTGCCAGTAATATGTTTTCCAAGAGAGATAAAAAAATATAAAGAATTTTGCGAAATTGTGCAACCAGATGCAATAAGCATTGATTATAAATTAGACCCCAAGATGGCAGTTAGAAATTTAAAGATACCTATCCAGGGAGGGCTTGACCCAAAAATATTATTAACAGACAAAGAAAATCTTAAAAAAGAAGCCATAAAATACCTAGATATTTTTAAAGATCATCCTTATATATTCAATTTAGGTCACGGCGTGCTTCCCGAAACCGACCCGAACATGTTTGATTATTTGGTTAAAACAGTAAAAAATTATTGATATGAACAACATTTATACGCACCCAAAGAGAAAAACAAAAGTTGTCTTTGTTCAATTAGGATCGCCATCAGAACCAACCACCAAAGCTTTGAGAAAATATCTAAGAAAGTTCTTAGGAGACCCCAGGGTAATAGATATAAATCCCTGGTTATGGAAAATAATATTAAACTTCTTTGTATTACCATTTAGACCAAGGAAATCTGCAAAGCTTTATTCAAGAATTTGGGACGGGACAAGCTTTCCTTTAATTACAAATACAAGAGACTTTACAAAAAAAGTAAGAGAAGAGCTGAAATCAATTGATCCCAACGGATTTGTTGAAGTTAACCATGCTTTCCTTTTATCGCCGCCATATGTAAACGAAATCTACGATAGTTGGGAAGATGATTTAAAAAAAGGTATTGGTGCAACAAAGTTATTAGTCATACCCATGTTTCCACAATATTCTGAAAGCACAATAGCTTCGGGGGTCGATGCGCTTGCAAAAGAATTATCGAAAAGGGTCAAAATACCTACCTTTGAAGTTATTACAAATTTTCACAGAACACACGCGTTCATAGATAACTCTGTAAAACAAGTTGATTCCAAAATAAAAGAGCTACAGCAACAAGGAAAACAAATTGATTCATTGATTATTACTTTTCACGGAATGCAGAAAAGAAGAATAGTTTATAAAGGTGACGATTATTATAGGCATTGTTACGAAACATTTTGTCTTATAATAAACAATTTAAAAAATATTAGACCAGAACAATGTATGATGAGTTTTCAAAGCCGCTTTGGATCTGAAGAGTGGATTACTCCTTATACTGAAGAAGTGGTAAAAAAACTAATTACTGAGGGTAAAAAAGAAATAGCCATATATTCTCCAAGTTTTGTTGCTGATTGCCTAGAGACTACCGATGAATTAGGTCATGAACTTGTAAATGAGGCAAAAGATTGGGGTGGAAATATATATCCAATAGAATGTTTAAACACCAATGAAAATTGGTGTAAAGATTTTGCAAAATATACATTTACTCAGGCAGAAGGTTCGGCACAAGAAAAAGAGGATATAGAATATCAGTTAGACAAAAAGTTTTATGAAAAAATGCCAGAACAGGTGATGAATAAATCATAAAAGTATTTAATCATGTCTAGTTTTTTAATTATTTACTCAAGCACAGACGGCCATACAAAAACAATTTCCGAAAGAATTGCAAGTTTTTTAAAGGTCGAAAACTTAGTCAATCTTGTGTCTATAAAAGAAGTAAAAAAAATTGATTTATCTAATTTTAAAAATATTATAATTGGCGCCAGCATAAGATATGGCAGACATTCCAAAGAAATTTATAAATTTGTTAAGTTAAATAAAAATATTTTAGATCAAAAAAAATGTGCTTTTTTCTCGGTAAATGTTGTTGCAAGAAAACCAGAAAAAAATACACCTGAAACCAACCCTTATATAAATAAATTTTTAAAAATCTCTAAATGGAAACCAAACAAGATAAGAGTATTTGCCGGTAGAGTTGATTATCCGAATTACAATATTTTTGATAGATACATAATTAAGTTTATTATGCTTATAACTAATGGACCAACGGATACTTCTAAATCGTTTGAATTTACAGACTGGTCAAAAGTTGATGATTTTTGCAAAGAGTTAAAAAATAGTCAGTAAATATAGTTAAAAAGCCCTAATTTTAGTTGATTTTTAGATGTTTTACTAACTATCTTGTAATGCTCGTAATAGTATATATATTAGTTTCTATAAACCGATAAGTCCTTATCTATAAACATTCATGAATATCCAAGAATTAAAACTTAAATCTTCTGAGCAGCTTATTACTCAAGCCGAAGAGCTTGGTATAGAAAATGCGAGCACACTAAGAAAGCA
>MDTD01118656.1_pt1 | contig 10637 bp, 7 predicted proteins | sample 811221 | NCBI WGS metagenome assembly MDTD01 (sample SAMN05326646, study PRJNA326480) | marine metagenome | isolation source: seawater | place: Pacific Ocean: South West | collected 2011
CAACGCCAGGCGCTGGGCGCGCACCTCGCCCTCGGCCTGCAGCACAGGGCAGTTCTCGTAAAACGATCCAAAGAACCCGGCGAGTTCGTACAGGTAGTTGCAGAGAAAATTCGGGCGGCACTCGTCAATCACCTGTTCCAGCACCAAGCCAAACCTCAACAGATGCTTGGCCAGGGCGATCTCCTCCGCTTGGCCAAGCGCAAAGCTGGCGGGTGGCTCGAGCGTCTCGCCGTCGAACTTGCGGAAGATGCTGCGGATACGCGTGTAGGCGTAGAGTAGATACGGCGCGGTGTTGCCCACCAACGCGAGCATGTTATCCCAACTGAAAACGTAATCGCTCTGGCGATTGCCGGAGAGATCGGCGTACTTGATCGCGCCGATGCCCACCACGCGGGCGATCTCCCGCCGATCGTCCTCCGGCAGGTCCGGGCTCTTTTCCGTCACGGCATCGAACGCGCGTTGCTCGGCCTCGTTGAGCAGATCGCTCAGGCGGATGATCTCGCCACTGCGAGTCTTGAACGGTCTGCCATCCTCACCAAGGATGGCGCCAAACCAAACGTGGTTCAGCTTCATCGTGTGCTGCGGTTTCCAGCGCGTGTAGAGCGCAAAGAGTTGCTGAAAATGGAGCTGCTGCCGACCGTCGGTGACGTAGATGACTTCGCTTGGCTGCCAACTGTTTTCGCGATGCTCCAGCGTGGCCAGATCGGTGGTGGTGTAGTTTGCGGCGCCATCGCTTTTTTGCACCATCGCGGGATGTTTTTTCAGCGCCTTTTGATCGTTAAAATAGACTACCTTGGCCCCTTCACTGTCCTCCGCGATGCCGCTCCCCGTCAACTCATCCACCACGCCCTTGAGGCGATCGTTGTAAAAACTCTCGCCCAGCGTCTCGTCAAATTCGACCTTTAGGCGACTATAAATTTCGTCAAACTGGTGACGGGACAACTCGATCATCTCCCGCCAGATACCGAGGTTTTCCTCGTCACCGTCCTGCAGTTTGACCAATTCCTGCCGCGCCCGATCGAGCACCGCCTCGTCCTCGTCGCAGGCGGAGTTCACGAGCTTGTACAGGCGCTCCATTTCCGCGAGGGCATCGGCGGCCAGTGCATCCTTATCGAGATGTTCCTTCCAGCCGACGAGCAGTTTGCCGAACTGCGTTCCCCAATCGCCGATGTGATTGTCGGTGACAACTCTATGGCCAAGCAGGCGAAAGGCCCGGGCCAGGGTGTAGCCAAGTATTGTCGAGCGGATGTGACCCACGTGCATCGGCTTGGCCACGTTGGGCGATGAATAGTCGATGACAATCGTTCGCGCCACCTCGGCGGTGCGATAAAAAAGATGCTCCCCTTTCGCGGCACTGACGAGCGCGTCCGAGATGGCCTCGGTCTTCAGACGAAAATTCAAGAAACCGGGGCCGGCTATCTCCACCGGCTCACAGCAGTCATCCACGTCGAGCGCCTCGACGACCTGCGTGGCAAACTCGCGCGGATTGAGCTGGTTGCGCTTGGCCAAGCCCATCAACGCGTTGGTCTGGTAGTCGCCAAACTTGGGTTCCGGGCAGGGCCGCACGAGCACACTCGAGACATCGGCATCGGGCATCAACGAGAGAACCGCCTGCTGCAGTCGTTCCTGTAAAGTCAGTTGGATCACGATCTAAAACTTGGCCAAGCGCTTGGCTTGGGAGAGGAAGGCAACTGCCGGGCTTAGCCCTCCTGCGAGCTGCGAATAATCTGGTACATCTCGGCGGCGTCCTCGGCCTCCTCGAGCGATTTTCGAAACTCCTTCTTGTGAAGCACCTTGGCGATCTTAGCCAGGGTGTGCAGGTGTTTCTGGAATTGCCCCTGGGGAACAAGGAACAGCATAACGAGTTTGACCGGTTGATTGTCGAGCGAGTCAAAATCGACCCCCTCCTTGCTCCGGCCGAACGCCCCGGTGACATCGTCGATGAGATCTGTCGAGGCATGCGGGATGCCAATACCGAAACCGATTCCCGTGCTCATCGAGGTTTCGCGTTTCTTGACGACGGAGACGATGGCATCGCGGTGTTCCGACTTGATTCGACCATGCTCGACGAGCAAATCGATCAACTCCTCAATAGCCTCCCAGCGATCAGCAGCCTTGAGTTCTGTAACGACTTGTTCCTTGGTGAGAAAATCAGCCAGCTCCATGGTATGCGCCCAACCCGGAATCCCGGTTCGGATTAGCTACCTGTTTTGTCCCAGCCAGACAAGCGCGAACTTCGTTGCCAAACCGTCGCCCAATCCCCAAACTGTCGCCACCCAAACATGATTTTGTTTTCAAGATTTGGAAAAACAGCCTTGGCAGCCGCGATAATAAGCGTGTCTGCGGGCGGGCTGATCGCGGAACAACCGGCGAAAATTCCGTCCGTCGACGTGGTACTGGAGCGTAACATCAAGGCGCTGGGCGGGAAAAAAGCCATGCTCAAAATTAAAAACCGCGAGGCGGTTGGCAAAATCAAAATGCCGGCATTCGGCGCCGAATTACCGGTGATCCTCCGAGCCGCCGCCCCGAACCGCGAGGCAATGGAATTGACGCTGGGCGAAGCCGGAGTGGTGCGGGATGTCTTTGACGGAAACAAGGGCTGGACAGAGACGCCGGACGGCAACGTCATTCCCAAAAAGGAACGCGAACTCATTAACAAAAAAACCGAGGCCGATTTTCACGCCGACCTGAACTACAAAAAGAACTATCCCAAGATCGAGCAGCTTGGCGTTCAAAAAGTCGCTGGCAGGGATGTTTACGCACTCAAGATGACACCAAAAAGGGGTGACGCGGACACGTTCTTTTTTGACGTCAAAACCGGCATGGTCGCCGGCGTCGACTCGACCGCCGAGATGCAAAACATGGAGGTTAAAACCCGCGTGCTTTTTCGTGACTACAAAAAAGTGGACGGCGTTATGATTCCGTCCACAATTGAATTAACCGAACCCAAGTTTGCCGCGTTCGCCATCACCATCGAAAAAATCCGGCACAATGTGAAACAGACTGCGAGCTGGTTCAAAACAACAAAATGAGCGAACGCGAAAGCATCTGTGCCGACATTATTAACGAAGGTCTGGTGGCCATCGTGCGCGTGCCCCGCACCGAGCTGGCGTTGCCGCTCGCCAAGGCGTTGGTCGACGGGGGCATTCGTGCCGTCGAGTTGACCATGACGATCCCCAACGCGCTCGATGCCATTCGGGAGATTGACCGCGAAATGGGCAACGACATCCTGCTCGGCGTCGGTACGGTAATCGACGACGACACCTGCCGAGCCGCCATCGATGCCGGGGCCAAATACGTCATCAGCCCCGTGACCAAGCCCTCTTTGGTTGAGGCCGCACACGCACTCGACCGACCGGTCATGCTCGGCGCTTACACGCCCACCGAGGCACAAACCGCCCACGAGGCCGGCTCCGATTTCATCAAAATTTTCCCGGCGGACACACTTGGCCCCGGCTACATCAAGTCGCTGCTCGCTCCGCTGACGCACCTGCGCATCATCCCCACCGGCGGGGTAAACCTCGACACGATGGAGTCGTTCCTCGCAGCCGGCTCGGCCGCGCTTGGCATCGGTTCATCGCTGTTGAAAAAAAAGATCATCGAGAGCGAAAATTGGCCCGAACTGGAGCGCTTGGCCAAGCAGCATACAGACAAGTTGGCCGAGCTGAAAACCAAGCTGGGCCGCTGATCGCTTGGCCAAAGGGCTTTACTGCCAGTACCTGTTTTGATACTCAACCTGCTGTGACTGAAACACTTTCCATCGGTTTCATTGGTGCGGGGAAGATGGCAGCCGCTTTGGCCAAGGGACTGGTGAATGCCGGATTGGCCACCCCGGAAAACATGATCGCCAGTGATCCGATTGCTGCCGGGCGGGATGCCTTTGGCCAAGCGCTTGGCTGCGAGACCACCGATTCCAACGCCGACGTTTTGGCCAAGGCCAGAGTCATTTTTTTGGCATTCAAGCCGTATCAAATCGATGAAGCCACCGAGGCGGTGCGTGAACAATTTACCGACGAACACCTCGTCATCTCCATTCTGGCCGGTGTGCGCTTGGCCAAGCTCGATGATGCATGCGGCCGGCGTGCCCGCGTGGTTCGAGTGATGCCCAACACGCCAGCATTGGTTGGCGAGGGCGCCTGTGGGTACGCACTTGGCCAAGCGGCCACCGCGGAGGATGGCGTACAGGTGAACCGCCTGCTCTCATCCGTCGGTATCGCCTATGAGGTGAAGGAGAATTTAATCGACGCCGTGACCGGACTCAGCGGCAGCGGCCCTGCTTACGGCTATACCGTGATCGACGCATTGAGCGACGGCGGCGTCGCAGCGGGTCTACCTCGCGACATCGCCACGCGTCTTGCCGCGCAAACCATGCTCGGCGCCGCGAAGATGGTACTGGAAACCGGCAAACACCCCGGCGAACTCAAGGACATGGTTTGCAGCCCGGGTGGAACAACGATCGAAGGCGTACACGAATTGGAGGAAGGCGGCGTCCGAAACGCCATGATCAACGCCGTACGGGCTTCAGCTGAACGGGCCACCGAGCTTGGTCAGGATTAAATATTGATGGCGTTTCCACCCCCAACCGAAAAGCAGGCGAAGATCCTCTGGACCTCGGTCACGGCTTTGGCGGTTGGAATTCTGCTAGCGCTCATCGCGCTGCTGCTGCTCGGCGTAGCGTGGGTGGTGAACACCCTGTCGTCGGTGCTCGTGCCTCTGGCGATCGCCGGCATCGTCGCCTACCTGCTCGATCCTCTCGTCGATTGGTTTCACAGAAAACGCGGCATGCGACGCCAAAGCGCGATCATCCTCGTCTTTACGATTGCGCTCCTGCTCGTGGGTGGATTGGTGGCCTCGGTGGTGCCGGCGTTGATCGGTCAGGCGAGTAAACTCACGACGGAGTTCCCGAAAAAAGCCAAGGTGTTTCAGGAAAAAGTCACCACCCTGATGCAAACGGGCGCACCGAGTACGTCCACCAACACCCCGCCCAGCACAGTCTGGTTCGAGACCTCGAAGGAGTGGGTGCAGAGCGTTGGTTTAACGAACGAAAAGGCACGGGAGTTCACAGTCAGCGCTGTCTCCAAGATTTCCGCATGGCTGCTTGAGCAATTGAAAAAAGTGTCTTCGCTGTTCGGCTTCCTTGCCGGTCTCGCTCTGGTACCGGTCTACGTTTTTTATTTCCTGCTGGAGAAACGCAGTATCAAGCGTAACTGGACGGATTACCTGCCGGTGCGCGAGTCAACGGTCAAGGACGAGATCGTGTTCGTACTGCACGCGATCAACGACTGCCTGATCGTATTCTTCCGTAGTCAGGTGCTCGTCGCGATGTGTGTCGGTGCGCTCCTGACCGTGGGTTTCCTCGCGCTGGGATTGGATTACGCCATTCTCCTTGGCGTCATGGCAGGCCTACTCGGGATCATACCCTACCTTGGCGTCGCGCTGAGTATCATCCCGGCATTCATACTCTCGATGGTACAGTTTGTGCCGGATGACGGATGGCTGAAACCGATCCTGATTCTGGTTTGGTTTGCGGCAGTACAAGCAATGGAGGGGCTGTTCATCTCCCCGAAGATTATCGGTGATCGAGTGGGCCTGCACCCGCTTACGATCATCGTCGCGATCATGATTGGAACAACACTACTCGGCGGAATCGTCGGTGGCGTGTTGGCCATTCCACTGACGGCGGCACTACGGACGCTGATGTTCCGCTATGTCTGGGTCGACCGAGTCCATGCCAACGATGGAAACGAAGGTGCGGCAACCTCGTGATTCGGCTTTTAACCGGGCGCACAATCCAGTAATCACGCGCCGGCGCGCATTATTTTGAGCAACGACCCAACAGCAACAAATCAGGAACCCAACAACAATGGGGAACGGCTTCGGATATACTTCCTGCCAAACCTGATGACGGCCGGTAACTTGTTGTGCGGATTTCTCGCGCTATGGTACATCGTCAAGGTCACTCCACCTGTGGGTACGGAGACGTCATTCGATGCGGAAACGATCATGCCGGCGCTTTGGTTGATTTTGGGTGCATTTGTTTTCGACGGACTCGACGGCCGGATCGCGCGACTCATTGGCAAGGAGAGCCCGTTCGGTCTTCAATTCGATTCGCTGGCCGATATCATCTCCTTTGGTGCCGCGCCGGCGTTTTTGATGCAGCGGGTGATCCTCCACGAATTCGAGCGACTGGGGCTGGTGGTCGCCTCCGTCTACCTGCTTTGTGGCGCCCTCCGACTCGCCCGCTACAACTGCCTCGCCGCGATGCCGAACACAGGCAACAACAAGGAATTTCTGGGCTTCCCAATCCCCGCCTCGGCGGCGCTGGTCGCATCGTTGACCATTTTTTTTATTTGGCTCGAGGGTAAGGAAATGACCGACACCGTGTGGCGCTGGGTGCTGCTCTCGGTGCTCGTGTTCCTCTCGGTGATGATGGTCAGCGAGGTAAAATACCCGGCGTTCAAAAAACTCGACTTCCGAACACGCAGGCCGTTCACCAAGTTCGTCGTTGTCGTGACCGGAGTGGCCTGCCTTGTGGTGCTTTGGGAATACATCGTTCCGGTCGTGTTGCCGGTGATTTTCACCTCGTACCTCGTGTACGGATTCATCCGACCCAGATTATCTCGGAAATTAAGGAGGGAAATTGAAGAGGAAGACTTTGACGAGGAATAGTCCGGGAGGAACCACACAGTGACACCCGACCAGTACGCCATGGCGATTGGCGCCGGGGCACTGACCGGCTTCATTTGCGCCGTGCCTGTCGGGCCGGTAAACGTCGCGATCATGGAGGAGGGAATCCACTCCGGCCGCAAGCGTGCGTTCATCATGTCAGCCGGGGCACTGATCATGGAGTTGATCTACTGCATCATCGCGTTCGGTGGATTCGCAAATTTATTTGACCACAAGATACTCCGGGCAACAGTCGAACTGATCAGCCTGCTGGCCGTCAGCTTTTTCGGTGTGAAATACCTGATGACAAACACGGTTGCCGTTCAAGGCAAACGCGCCAAGGTCGTCGAGCAGCGACTCCACCCGCACACGGCATTTTGGACCGGCTTCGTTCGTGTTCTGGTCAATCCCAACGTCCTCCTATTCTGGATCATGATCGCCGCCGTGCTCTTGGCCAACGGCACGCTGCAACCGGCCTGGCAAAGCCGCATGGCCTGCGCCGGAGGTGCCGGCCTTGGCATCGGCGCCTGGTTCACCCTGCTTTGTATCGGCAGCGCCCGCGTTCGCAACCGTTTCTCGGACAAGACACTCGTAAACTTTTCCCAAGTCTCCGGCATCCTGTTGCTGCTGCTTGCCGTCGTGATCGCCGTGCGATTGATCGGTACGGTCGCTCAAGGCAACTAACCCGCTTGGCCAAGCGCTTGGCCAAAGGTCAACCGGCAGCCTTCTTTAGCGCGTCCAACACAATGCCCGGCGTGAGCACCTCGGGCAGCACCTGTGCCTGCTGCCCCGTTTCCGGCGAAAACACCAGCACCAACGGAACCCCTGCCCGGTTCCACCTGTTCAACTCGTGAGTGATGTAGTCCGGTCGTCTCGTGTAGTCGGCGCGGAACGCCTTTACATTCTTCTCCGTCATTACGGCCCGGACGGACTCAATGTCGATGCTGGTTTTTTTGTTGGCGATGCAGGTCACACACCACTTGGCTGTGAAATCAACCAGCACCGGCTGGCCATTTTCCCGTGCCGCGGCAACCGCCTCGGGTGACCATGTGTGCCACTCGATCCCCCCGGGGAAATCCTGCACCACGCCGGCTGACTTTGAATTCGGGTCGATTGGGTTACGCCACTGCAACTGCCCTTCCAATCCGAACATCACACCACCCAACGTCATCAATCCCGCCATCGCCAGCGCAAGCCCTTTGCGTCGTGTGCCACGCTGAAAAAACTCGCCAAAAATCCAGACCGCCATCGCCAGCAGGGTTAGAAAAATCCCAAACCACAAAATCCGGTCGCCGTAATATTCATAGGTCAGCATGAAAAGCCACATCGCCGTCCCGAGCATCGGGAATCCCATGGCAATTTTGAACTTTTCCATCCACGGCCCCGGCTTCGGTAATAAACGAAGCCACTTCGGATTCCAACTGAGGACGACATACGGCAGCGCAAGCCCCACTGCCACAGCGACAAACATCATCACAATCACCCCGCTTGATTGCAAAAATGCGAAGCCCAACGCCGGGGCCAAAAATGGTGCTGTGCAGGGCGTCGCCAAAATCGTCGCCAGCACGCCGTTGAAAAAAGCGCCACCTGCCCCCTCTTTCGATGCAACCGAACCGGCCGCCACACCCACTGAACCCAGCGTGACCTCGAACAGTCCAAAGAGATTCAGCGCCACCAATGTGACGAGGATCGTCAACAAAATCACAAATTGCGGGTTCGACATTTGCATCCCCCAACTCGCCAATTCCCCGGCGCTTTTCACCCCGATCACAATTCCGGCCAAAATCAAAAACGACACCAGCACCCCCGAGCCGTACAGCAATCCAAGCAGGCGCACTCTCGCCGGCGACTCCTGACTTTGGTTCACGAACCCCAGAATTTTCAGTGAGATCACCGGCAACACACACGGCATGATGTTCAGGATGATCCCGCCGAGAAACGCATAAAACAGCATCAAGCCAAACGACTGCGGCGGCGTCTCCGCCGTCGGCCCGCCCGTGGCAGCCGGTTCGGTTGTTGTGCCGGCTGTCGGCGCTGGACTGTTCGCATCTGCCGCAATCGGCAGCGTTACCTCGACCGCGCTGGTTTTGTCGTGATCTTGCAGGTGAAAAACCAACAGGCCGGCAACCGCGCTTGGCCAAGCGCCCTCAAATTTCAACACCGTTTTTTCCAAGCGCACCCTCCCCTCGGCAGTAACGCTGACTTTGCTCTCCGGTGACAACTCAAACGGCTCATACGGCAGAGAGAAAAAATCGGCGTCTTCCTTCGCCTCGCCGGGATCAAACTCAATGACCAGCTTTCGCTCGTCCTCCTCGGCTTCGCCTCCCCACCAGGCCTTGGCAGAGGATTTGGCTCCACTTGGCTTGGGCAGTTTTTTCTGCCACTGCTTGAGCACTGCCGCAGAGGCGGATTCCTTGGCCGCTTGGCCAAGCGCAAACTTGATGCTGACCTCCTGTTCCCGCGGGTTGCACTGCTCCTTGCACTCAAGCCAACTCACCTTGCCGGAAATCTCCGCTTGGCCAAGCGGCGCATCCGCAGCGATGGTCAACGGCACCAGCAACACAGTCTCGTCGTGATAACCGTACCCGGTGGCGCCAAGCGACAGAAACTTCTCCGGAACCGGCCACTGGATATCCCCTGCCGTGATGCCCTTGGGCAGGGTCCACTTCACTGATGTCGGTATGCCAGCCGCGCCCGGGTTGAGCCAGTACGTGTGCCAGCCCTTGTCCATCTTCAACTCGATCCCAGCCGTGATGGCTGAGCCCGGCTTGGCGGTTTCATGGGACAACAGCAGCTTGGCCTTGGTCGCCGGCCCGGCCGGCTGCCCGCCACCGAACGGCTCACCAAACTGATTATCACCAAACTGCGCCGGGGCACTCACCCCGACCAACATCGAAACAATAAAAGTGAGAACAACGGCCCTCATCGCGAATTAGGATGCCATCGAGCCTGAAAACGTTCAATTACGGACCACCGCTCAAACCACCTCTGTGGGGCAACTCGGCAGAGATTTCAGAAAAATATCGCCATAACGCTTGGTCAACACACGGTTGTCCAGCACGACCACCATGCCGCTGTCGCTCTTGGTACGGATCAACCGGCCGACACCCTGACGAAATTTCAGCACAGCTACCGGCAGGGAAAACTCCATGAACGCGTTGCCGTCACGAGCCTCGATCGCCTCGATCTGCGCCTCGACCAGCGGATGATCCGGGACCATGAACGGCAGGCGCGTGATGATCACATTTCGCAGCGCCTCCCCCGGCACATCAACCCCCTGCCAAAAACTATCCGTGCCAAACAATACCGATCGATCGTCCGCCTTGAAACGCTCGAGCATTGTCGACCGCGGCACACCCGCACCCTGCACAAGGCACTCGATCCCGCGATCCCGAAAAAAGCCCTCCAGTTCTTCCGCAAGATCACGCATCAGCCTGAAGTTGGTGAACAACACAAACGCCCCTCCGTCGCTGAGGTTCACAAAGTGGCGTATCTGCTTCGCCACGGCATCCCGGAAATCCGGTTCGCGCGGATCCGGCATCTTGCCGGCGATGAAGAGTTTCATCTGCCGCTCGTAATCGAAAGGTGAACCGACCTGCACCGCCCGCACCGCTTCAGCCCCGATCAGGCCGGCGAAATAGTCCAACGGGTTGGCACCCGGCTTGGCCGGTTTTCCAGATTGCACATCACTCAAGGCCAGAGTCGCGCTCGTCAGAATCACCGGCGAACTGCACCGGAATAGTCGACGCCGCAAATGCACCGCGACGTCGATCGGCGCAGCGTTCAGCGAAAGGATCGTGCTGGCCTTGCCCGATTTTTCCACCCAGTAAACGTGCTCCTGCGAGGCCTGCGAAAGAAACAACAACACCCCGTCCCGCAGTTCACCGACTCGGCGATTGAACTCCGCCAACTCCTGCCCTGTATCTGCATCGTCCGTTTCATCTCGCAACTGCACCAACGCCTCGCGCACC
>MDTD01125973.1_pt1 | contig 10636 bp, 9 predicted proteins | sample 811221 | NCBI WGS metagenome assembly MDTD01 (sample SAMN05326646, study PRJNA326480) | marine metagenome | isolation source: seawater | place: Pacific Ocean: South West | collected 2011
TGTTTCAAATTTACAAAATACTTTAAATAAAGTTGATTACATAGTCTTAAGTCCAGGTATAAGTTTAAATAAACCAAAAAATAAAAAAAATTTATTTAAATTCAAAAAGAAAATAATTACCGATATTGATTTACTTTTTTTAAGTAGTTCAAATTTTAAATCTATTATTGTAACTGGATCTAATGGCAAATCAACAACTTGCAAAATGATATCACATTTAATGAGAAAAAATGGGTTTAATGTTGAATTAGGGGGAAACATTGGAAATCCAGTTTTAAATTTTAAATTAAAAAAAAATACGCATCTAATTATTGAAGCGTCTTCATTTCAACTTTCTCACTCTAAGCTAATTAGGCCTGATTATGCTATCCTGCTAAATATTACCAATGATCATTTGGATTGGCATGGAACTATGAAACATTATATAAACTCAAAATTTAAACTATTCAAATTACAAGAAAAAAAAAATTTTGCTATCGTTGAAAAAAAATACTCAAATTTATTTAAAAAAAAAAAATATTTAAGTAAATTAATTTCGATTAAATTAAAAAATTATCTTTCTATAAAAAATAAAATTAAAAATAATTATCTTAAATTAAAAATAAATGATGAAAATATGAGTTCCGTTTATGAATTATCTAAACTATTAAAAATAAGCAAAAGATCTTTTATCGAGTCAATGAATTCTTTTTCTGGATTACCACACAGATTTGAAGTTTTCTTTAAAAAAGGAAATATAATATTTATCAACGACTCAAAAGCTACAACTTTACAAGCTACCAAATTCGCTTTAACTTGTTCGAGGAATATTTATTGGATAGTTGGAGGATTACCAAAAGAGAAAGATAAAATTAATTTAAATAATAATTGTAAAAGTCATATATTAAAAGCCTATATAATTGGTCAAAATATTAATTTCTTTAAAAAACAATTACAAAGCAAAATAAGTTTTTCTGTTACTAAAACATTAAAAAATGCGGTTATTAAATCAATCGAAGATGCAAAAAAATTTAAAAAGTCTAAAAATATAATTCTATTAAGCCCAGGTGCAGCATCATTTGATCAATTCAATAATTTTGAAACAAGAGGAAATGAATTTAAAAAATTATGTAAATTTTATGCTAAAAAACTTATTTAAATTTGAATTAACATCTTACTGGAGAAATATTGACAAAAAAATTCTCATAGGTTTTTTTATTCTTTTTTTTCTTGGACTTTTTTTTTCTTTTTCATCAACTTCTTTTTTAGCTGGAGAAAGATTAAACAAGACATATTATTTCTTTTTTTCAAAACATTTAATTTTCACAATTTTAGCGATTATTTTAATGTTTATAATTTCAGCAATTGAAACTTCTTTGCTCAAAAAGATAGTAATTCCTTTATTTGTTTTATCTTTAATTTTATTAATTTTAGTACCCATTATTGGGGTTGAGGTAAAAGGAGCTAAAAGATGGTTAAATTTTTATTTTTTTAGGTTACAACCAATAGAACTTTTAAAACCATTATTTATTTTAGCCACAGTAAAAATACTAACTTTAGAAAAATTTTATAACTCTCAAATTAAATATCTCTTAAGTTTTTTATTATTACTCTCTGTAATTATACTTCTAATTGATCAACCAGATCTCGGACAGTCAGTGTTATTAATAGGAAGTTGGATTGCAACTGTTTTTGTATCTGGTGTAAGCCTAGCATATATATTTAGTTTTTTTATAATATTTGTAATTTTAATTTGTACTGTTTTATTTTTACTACCAGAAAAATTTGGATACATAATAAATAGATTAATTACATTCTTTGACCCCAATAAAGGTGATAATTTTCAATCTTCAAAAGCTTTAGATGCTATTAAACAAGGAGGTCTAAAAGGACAGGGTATGGGTGAAGGTATTTTAAAAGATAAAGTTCCTGAGGCACATACTGACTATATAATTGCCGTGATCTCCGAAGAATATGGTTCAATTGTTTCTATCTTAATAATTACGATTTTTCTATATATTGCTTTTAGAATTGTAAAAAATTGTATCCTAAAAAATGATGAGTTTCTAAAATTATCATTATGTGGGTTAGCATCACTTCTTATTTTTCAAACATTTATTCATGTTGGTGTTAACACAAGTTTACTTCCAACAACAGGAATGACACTACCTTTTTTGAGCTATGGTGGATCATCTTTAATAGGTAGTGCGATTTTAGCTGGAATAATTTTAAATTATACGAAAATAAAATTGGATATTGATGAATAAAAAATACAAAATATTAATTGCAACAGGTGGAACAGGCGGACATGTTATTCCAGCTTATAATTTAGGCAAACACTTATTAAACAAAAAAATGAAAGTCGAAATAATATCTGACAAGAGAGGACTTAAGTATTTGGTAAATGAGTCTAATATTAAAGTTAATATAATTCCTTCGTCAACATTATTTAAAAAAAATTACCTTAAAATTATTTTATCGATATTAACTATTTTCTTTTCATTAATTATGTCAATAATATTTTTGTTAAGAAACAGACCCGATTTAGTTTTAGGCATGGGCGGGTATTCATCATTTCCAGTTTGTATTGCATCAAAATTAATAAATATACCATTTGTTGTTTATGAAAATAATCTTATTATAGGTAAAGCTAACAAATATTTAATTCCGTTTGCTAAAAAAATATTTGTATCTCGTGTTGAGCTTGAGGGAGTGCCGAAAAAATATATTAATAAAATATCTAAAATTGGCAATATAATCTCAAAGGAAATTTTAAATTTTAAAGCAAATTCAGAAGTAAGTTCAAATAATAAAAATTTAAGAATATTAGTATTGGGAGGCAGTCAAGCAGCAAAAGTTTTTGCAGAAATACTTCCACAGATTTTTAAAAAATGTGTTGAAAAAAGCATTAAATTAGAAATTTTTCAACAATCTTTATTGGAACAAAAAGATTATTTAGAAAATGTATATAAACAATTAAATATTAAATTTAAAATTTTTAATTTTAGTAAAAATATATTTTCTTATTTTTCAAAAGTTGATCTAGCTATTACACGGTCGGGATCTTCAGTTTTAGCTGAACTAGTGAATTCTAATACACCATTTATTGCTGTACCATTGCCTACATCAGCTGATAATCATCAGTTAAAAAATGCTACTTATTATACAGAAAAAGGTTATAGCTACTTAATAAACGAAAAAGATTTGAAAGAAAAACTATTTAATTTAATTGATAAGATTAACAATGATAGATCCTTATTAAAAGCAATTAAAGAAAAACAACAACAACATTCTGACAAAAATGTTTATGAAAATGTTGATAAAGAAATTAACCAAATATTAAATGAAAAAAGTTAATCTTGGACAAAAAGAAACGATACATTTCATTGGTATCGGAGGCATAGGAATGAGCGGCCTAGCTCAAGTTATGAAAACTATGGGTTTTAAAATTCAAGGAAGTGATCAAAATAAAAATAGAAATACTTCAGAATGTTTAAAAGCTGGAATAAAAGTTTTTATCAAACATGCAAAAAAAAATATTACGAAAGCAACGATAATAGTAAAATCTTCTGCCATAAAGGACTCAAACATTGAAATTCAACATGCAAAAAAAAGGGGCATTCCCATTTATTCAAGAGCTGAAATTTTAGCTAATGTAGTTTCTCTGAAAAAAAATATAATAATTACAGGTTCTCATGGAAAAACTACAACCACATCTCTGGTAGCAAAAATATTATCTGAACAAAAATTAGATCCAACTATTATTAATGGAGGTGTAATAAATTCATTTAATAGTAATGCAAAATTAGGTAAAGGTGAATGGGCTATTTTAGAAGCCGATGAGTCTGATGGGAGTTTTTTAAAGCTGCCTATTAATTATTCAATAGTCACTAATATAGATTATGAACATATAGACTACTACAAAAATTATAAAAACTTAGAAAATGCTTTTATAGAGTTTATCAATAAAACTCCCCCCATTGGAAAGTCAGTCGTATGTTATGACAATAAAAATATTAGAAAAATTTTACCAAAAATAAAAAATAAAAACATTTTAACATATGGTTTTAATAAAAAAGCAAATTATAGAATAAGTAATGTAAAATATAATATTACCAGCTCCCTGTTTGATTTAAACTATAAGAATTTGAACAATAGAAAATCAATTATTAAGAACATTAATCTTAAATTAATTGGAGAGCACAATGTATTAAATGCAACTGCTGCAATTGCAGTCTGTATTAATTTAGGTGTTAAAATAAATATTATAAAAAAAGTATTAAAAGATTTTTCGGGAGTTCAAAGAAGAATGACCAAAATTTTAACAAAAAATAAAAATGAATTTTTTGATGATTACGCTCACCATCCTACAGAAATAAATTCAATTTTAGATGGTGTTAATAAAGTATATAATAAAAGAAAAATAATTGCTGTTTTTGAACCTCATCGTTATTCTAGAATAATGTCACTTAAAAAAAGTTTTTCAAAGTCATTTTTGAAATCTGATCTTGTTTTACTATGCCCAATTTATGCAGCAGGAGAAAAAAAAAATCAGAACTTCAATATTTTTAATTTTGCAAAATTGATTTCTAAAAATTCAAAAACTCAAGTCGCATTGGTTAAGAATCAAAAGGAATTACTAAATTATTTTAAAAGAAATTTGATCAGCGATGAGATCGTAATCGGAATGGGCGCTGGTTTAATCTCACAATGGATGAGAAGCTTAAAATTTGGTTTATAACTTATAATGGAAATTTTACAAAAAAAATTTGGTAAAAATTTAATGATTAAAGAAAATCTATCTAAATATAGTTGGTTTAATCTAGGAGGTCCTGCTGATCTTTTTTTTAGACCCGAGAACAAACTGCAATTAAAAGATTTTCTAAACGAAATTCATAAAAGAGATTTAAAGATTTTTACCTTGGGCGCAGGTTCAAATACTTTGATAAGAGATTCTGGTGTTCGAGGGGCGGTAATAAAATTAGGATCAAAATTTTCTGACATCAAACTGTTAATGAATGATACTATTGAAGTTGGCGCTGCAACTTTAGATAAAAAAATATCAAATTTTGCAAAAGATAATGGAATAGCAAATATGGAATTTCTTTCTTGCATCCCTGGGTCAATTGGAGGCGCGATTATTATGAATAGTGGTTGTTATGGATCAGACATTTCAAAGATTTTAAAGTCAATCGATGTAATTGATGAACACGGTAATGAAAAAAGAATTTTAAGTGAAGACATTAAATTTTTTTATAGAGGAACAAATTTACCTGGAAATTTAATAATTTTATCTGCAATTCTAAAAGGTTCAATTTCTTCAAAAGAAAAAATTAGGACGAAACAAGAAGAATTAATTAAAAAAAAGAAAGCATCTCAGCCTAGTCAGATAAAAACTGGAGGCAGTACTTTCAAAAATAAAGATAATCAAAAAGCTTGGTCACTTATAAAAGAGACAGGCTGTGACAAACTTTATGTTGGAGATGCTAAAATTTCCGAAAAGCATTGTAATTTTTTTGTTAATGAAGGTTTAGCTAAAGCTTCTGATATAGAAAAATTAATAGATAAAGTGAGAAAAGAAGTATTGAGTAAAACTGGAATTAATCTTGAATTAGAAATCAAAATTATTGGAAATGAGTAAAAAAAGAGTTTTAGTAGTACTTGGCGGTACTTCGGGTGAAAGAAAAGTGAGCTTTGATAGCGGAAGAGCTTGTTTAAAAGCTCTAAAAAAATTAGGCTACACAACTTCACTTTTTGATCCAAAAAAAAAATCACTTAATTTAATAAATAAAAATAAAGTAGATATTATTTTTAATGCGCTTCATGGAAAAGATGGAGAAGATGGTGTAGCTCAAAGTTATTTTGAATATCTAAAAATTCCTTACACACATTCAGGAGTTATTAGTTCTCATAATGCTATGAATAAAGTAATATCAAAAGAAATATTTAAAAAATGTGGAATTAAAACTCCTAAATATTTCACATTAGAATTTAATGAATTAAATATAAAAAATTTAAAAAGACATATTAAAAAAACAAAAATTAAATTTCCTGTAGTAGTTAAACCTGTTAACGAGGGTTCTAGTTTAGGAGTTAAAATTTGTAAAAATCTTTTACAACTTCAAAAAAGTGCAAAACATCTTTACAAAAAATATCCAGAGCTAATTTATGAACCTTTTATAAATGGACAAGAAATTCAAGTTGCAGTGATAAATGGAAACCCTTTGGGCGCCATAGAACTTGTTCCAAAACGAAAATTTTATGATTATAAAGCAAAATATTCTAAAGCAGCAAAAACAAAACATATTATGCCTGCTAATATAAAAAAAACAAAATATAAAGAGGTTCTTAAAATTGCTAAGAGAGCACATTTTGCATTAGGATGCAAAGGAGTAACTAGATCTGATTTTAAATTTTTTAATAATAAATTTTATCTTTTAGAAATTAATACACAACCTGGGATGACAGACTTATCATTAGTTCCAGAGATAGCTAGTTACAAAGGAATATCTTTTGAAAAATTGGTTGAAAAAATTTTACTCAATGCCAGTATAAATAGATGAAGAAATCATATTTTGGTTTAATAGCTATTTTATTACTTTTTACTACATACTCTCCAAAATTTAATTCAAACACCATTTCTGTTTTAAATATAAAAAAAATTTTAATTGAGAATAATTCTATTATTCGACAAGAAAAAATTAAAAAAAAATTAAGTTATCTTTATAATAAAAATTTATTTTTCTTAGAAAAAAAAGATATAGAAAAAAATTTAATAAATGAAGCATTCTTAGATAGTTTCATTATTAAAAAAATTTACCCGAATACACTAAAATTAATTATTGAAGAAAAAATACCAGTCGCAATTTTACATCACAAGAAAGAAAAATTTTATATTTCTAATAAAGGAAGTTTAATTAATTTTATAGAAATTAAAAAATATGAAAATCTGCCTACAGTATTTGGCAAAAGTGAAAATTTTATTTCTTTTTATCAGGATTTAGAAAATTTAAATTTTCCAGTTATGTCAATTAAGTCATTCTATTATTTCGAGTCTGGAAGATGGGATTTACTAATGCAAAGTGATAAAGTAATAAAATTACCAGAAAAGAATTATCTATCGAGTCTTGAAAATTTTATGCTTTTTAAGTCTAACATCGAATTTGATAAGTACAAATTATTTGATTATAGAATACAAAATCAATTGATTTTAAATTAATTTATGCAAATGGATAAATTGACTCTTTTCATAGAATTAAACGAATCTAGTTTCATTTTTACAATTGGTGAATACGATAATGATTATAACTTTAAGATATTAGAAAAAATTAATTCAGAAAATAAGGTTTTCAGCCAAAATAAATTAACTGATATAGAGGAAGCAAAAAAACTTATTAAAATAAATATACAAACTATAGAACAAAAACACAATTTCATTTTTAAAGAGGTAATAGTAATTTTAGATTCTTTTAGTTATTCTTGTATTAATGTCTCAGATTTTAAAAAACTTAATGGATCACAAATACTTAAGGATAATATTTCTTATATTTTAAATTCATTAAAATTATCAATTACAGAAAATGAGAGAGATAAATCAATTTTGCATATTTTTAATACAAAAAGTATTTTGGATGGAGTAGCTATGGAAAATTTACCAATAGGTTTATTTGGTGATTTTTATAGTCATGAACTTAGTTTCTTTTTGATTTCTAGAAACGATATTAAAAACATAAAAAAAATATTCATACAAAATAATCTTAATGTTAAAAAATTTATAATAAAAGATTTTGTAAATGGAGTTCAGCGTATTAATGAAAATAAAGGAAATAATACCTTTTTTGAGATTAAAATTAGCAAAAATAAATCTAAAATAGTATTTTTTGATCATAGTGCAATGAAATATATTGAAAATTTTAATTTTGGTTCAGATATACTTTACAAAGATATTTCAAAAATATGTTCAATTTCCAACGAGATAATTAAAAAAATTCTTAATGATAAAGTTTTTAATATTCAAAATTTTAAAAAAGACGAGTTTTTAGAAAATAAATTTTTTATTAAAACAAATTATAGAAAAATAAGAAAAGAACTTATTCTTGAAATTGTTAATGCTAGAATTGAAGAATTGGCTAGCTTAATACTAAATAATAATTCAAATTTGGGAGCTATCAACAAAAAGAATTGTAATATTTATTTAAATATTGAAGATCATTTAATTAAAGAAAATTTTTCTTCTAACTTTAAATTTTTATTTTCTGATAAAATAAATTCAAATGTTAATTTGATAAGTAGATTTGATAAAGAAGAGACGGTTAAGAATGCAGCAAATCTCTCAATTTTTGGTTGGAGAAAAGAGGCAATTCCAATTACCCAAACAAAAAACTCAATAATTACAAGGATTTTTAAGTCAATATTTAGTTAATTCTTGTTATTTTTTGAAACATTTGTTGTTTTAAACCTTTAACGCTGATTCAGTATAAATTCTCGATGCAAGAAATATATCAAAACACCATTAATGGTAGCGTAAATTTTGAAGGAGTAGGCTTACATTCAGGCAAAACTTCCAAGGTTAAACTCATTCCTAATGAAGCAGGTAAAGGTATTATTTTTAAGAGAACAGATATCAATGAAAATAACATTATTAAAGCGGATTATAAAAATGTATCCTCAACAAAACTTTGCACAGTTCTTGAAAATGCATCAGGAAATAAAGTTTCTACAGTAGAACACTTGCTTTCAGCACTCTACATAATTGGAGTAGATAATGTAATTGTAGAGATTGATAATGAAGAAATCCCAATTATGGATGGTTCCTCAAAAGATTTTGTTGCTATTCTTAGAAAAGTCGGTCTAAAAAAATTAGATAAAAAAAGGAAATATTTAAAAATTTTAGAAAAAGTTGATTTAAAAGAAGACGGAAAGGAAATCTCTATTGAACCAAGCAATCTTGATTTTGAAGTTAAATTTCAATTAAATTATTCTAATAACATAATAGGGAATCAAAAAAACTCTGTAAATTTTTCTAGTGATAATTTAGAGGATGTTTATTCTTCAAGAACATTTTGTTTACACGAAGATATAGAAAAAATAAAAAAAAGTGGTTTAGCTAAAGGCGGCTCATTAGATAACGCAATAGTTGTCGATAAAGAAAAAGTTATTAATAAAGAAGGTTTGAGAAATGACAAAGAATTTGTTAATCATAAAATTTTAGATTTAGCTGGAGATTTTTTATTGTCAGGTTATAGAGTTTTAGGGAAAGTAAATTGTTATCAAGGCGGACACAATCTTTCAAATATTTTCTTAAAGAAGTTATTAAAATCAAAATCTGCTTTTACAGTGCTCGAATTAAACAATATTGTGTTACCTAAAAAAACAAACTTAAGACAATCAGTTAAAATTGCGGTAAACGCCTAACATCATTCAAATTTACCATTCTAATTTTATTTGCTATTAATCAGCATATGTTAAAAAATATATTTTTAATTATAATTTTTATTTTTTTAGCACAGGCATGTTCAAATAAGGAAAAATTAGAATATGAACCTCAAGCTAAATCTGACCCTTACAAATTGTATCAAGAAGGTTTTAATGCTTTCGAAAAAGGTGATTACTTTTTTGCAAATAAAAAATTTTCTGAAGCAGAGCTAAATTTTGAAACAATAGAATACGCAGCAAAATCTGCGATTATGTCTAGCTATGCTCTTTATGGAATCAACTTTTACTCACAAGCTTTAGATAATTTAGAAAGATTTTTAAAAAAGTATCCTGCTGACAAAAATATAATTTATGCACATTATTTAATCGCTATGATTCACTATGAACAAATTAGTGATGAAAAAAAAGACTTAAAACCATTAGTTGAAGCAAATGCTAAAATAGATTTTTTTTTAGAAAAGTACCCTAATACTGATTATGCAATCGATCTTAAGTTTAAAAAAGATTTGATTAGAAATCAACTTGCCGCAAAAGAGCTTTATGTAGCTAAATATTATATATCAACTCAAAAATGGATACCTGCGATTAACAGATTAAAAGTTATATTAAAAGATTATCAAGAAACTATTTTTATTGAAGAAGCTTTACACAGACTAGTAGAGATACACCATTATTTAGGATTAAAACCGGAGGCTGAAAAATATGCAAAAATTTTAGGTTATAATTACAACTCTAGTGAGTGGTTTGAAAAATCTTATAAAGTTTTAAATCGAGAATATAAAATACCTAAAAAAGTAAGCTCTTCAAAAGACGATAGTTTTTTCAAAAAAATATTAAATAAGATAAAATAATTTAATGGCTAATAAAAAAGATATAATTAATCAATATCAAGAAAAGATTTATTTATTAAAGAAACACAGTAAATTTTACTTTGAAAAAGACAGTCCTAAGATAACAGACTCAGAATTTGATAAATTAAAACAAGATATCGCTAAACTTGAAAATAAAAATAAATTTTTAAAAAAACTCAAATTAAATATAGGTCTAGTAGGTTCTCCACCCTCAAATAAATTTAAGAAGATAAAACATTTAAGACCTATGCTTTCTTTATCTAATGCATTTGACAAAAAAGATATGAATGATTTTATAAAAAAGGTTTCTAATTTTCTAAAGATAGACCCAAAAAATTTGGAATTCTCTTGTGAACCTAAAATTGACGGAA
>MDTD01037314.1_pt1 | contig 10635 bp, 8 predicted proteins | sample 811221 | NCBI WGS metagenome assembly MDTD01 (sample SAMN05326646, study PRJNA326480) | marine metagenome | isolation source: seawater | place: Pacific Ocean: South West | collected 2011
GTAGAGAAGATAGAGTGGTACCCCGCTGCGATTGAACTCGCTTAATAATTCAGTTATCTGCGGATCACCATTGGTCCAGTCGCCTCTTAGATAAGCGATATTCTGTTCGGAGAATGCTTGCAAGACGGAGGTACGTGAAAGAGCTAATTTTTCGTTTGTTATACAGGTGATACACCAATCAGCTGTAAGATTTACAAATACCGATTGGCCTTCTGCTCGAATCTCCGAGACGCGGGCAGCGGAGTACTCATTGAATTGATTGCTAGAGCTTGAATCATTAGTTTTTTCCATCCAAGGGCCGGTCAAAATTCCCAGAGCTATAAGAAACATGGCCATTGAGAATAAATGGCTCTGGGTCGTCTGTCTGCGCCATAGCCATAAACCAAAAAAAATTAAAACACACCCGAGAGCAATCATTGCCATGCCGTTCTCGCCTGTCTGCCTTCCAGTGACCCATAGTAGCCATACAGCGGTCAAATACAGTGGAAATGCCATAATTTCCTTGAAGGTCGCCATCCATGGCCCAGGTTTGGGCAGGATTTCTGCAAAGCGAGGAATATATGAAGCCAGCAGGAATGGGGAGGCCATACCCAAACCCAACGAAAAAAATACAATCAAGGCGATATGTGATGGTTGCACCAATGCAAAGCCCACCGCAGTACCCATGAATGGGGCAGTACATGGACTCGCTACCACTACTGCTAGCATTCCAGTAAAAAATGAGCCGGTGTGGCCCTTCCGGGCCGTTAAGCTTTGTCCGACATTCATCCAACTTGGATTAAATTCAACATATCCAGCCATGCTCTGGCCGAGAACAACAAACAGATAAACGAGAGCCCCAACCACCCAAGGTGACTGCAATTGAAAGCCCCAACCAATTGCCTCTCCAGCAGCACGCAGACCCAATAATATTGAACCTATCGCTGTAAAACACGATAATATCCCTGCGGTGTATGCAATACCATGTTTGCGTCGATTTGCTGTGGACAAAGTATTTGCGTTTACTAAGTTTAATAGTTTTAGAGCCAGAACGGGAAATACACAGGGCATTAAATTCAGCGTTACGCCGCCGACGAAAGCAAAAAAAATCATAATTAGAGAAGACATCGTTTCAAGCTCGATTCCAAAGCGGTTGACCGGATATGATTTCTGGGTTATCCGAAATTCAGAGTTCACATTCGGACTTAAAGATCGGTTCGGACTCCTTGAAGCTAATTCATCGACGGTAAGCTCTTTAAATTGAGACGAATCTGTATTAAACGCAAATCTTTGGATCAATGGTGGGTAGCAAAGCCCCATATCTGCACATCCTTGCGATCTGATATTGAAGATAAATTCTTCATTTTGCGGGAATTTTGTGCGGGCTTGTAAGTGATTATAGTACACTTCAACGTTGCCAAAAAAGTCATCAGATTTGAGGGTACCCGATGGCAATTTGAGTTCCGATTCCGATTCCGATTCGGTTTGAGAATCATCGGTTTCCAATTGATATCGGAGCTGCCTTTTATAGAGATAGTAACCATCAGCGATGGTCCAGTCCAATACCAACTGCCCGTTTTCTAGCCTTGGTGTTAGTCTAAAGGCCTCTCTTACCCTCAAAAAGTCGACTTCGCGAATACCAGTTTCCGAGGAAAGATCGATGAAATTGCTTTTGAACTGATCTTGCGGAACTAATGCTGATTGTTGCGCATGAATTTCTCCTGACAAAGAAAATGCTATTATCAGTGCCATAAGAATAGCGGTCAGGTTAGACATAAACGTGCCAGTGATTGTCAATTTTGTCAAAAAAGGGCTTGTCAAATGTGATTCCATATTTTTTACCAAGACATTCAGGAAACACAAGGTTTTGGCCAGATTGGTGGAATCCTAAGGCAACCGCAGTTTACGCCTAGTGGCCATGATAACAAATCTAGGACTAGTAAATTGCTGACATCGGGAAAGAATAGTTGTACCGATGAAGTGACTTTTGAACAGGGATCTAGCATTTTAAGTATCTCCAAATTAGTCATAATCATAGTCAGTATCGAGTGCTAGATTGAGTCTGTTATATGATGCGAAATCACTCACAAGACGGATGAGTTGAATAACTCCTTTATTTGTCAATCCGTGTTTTTGAAGCATATTTTTGTCGTCATCATCTATTTGCGAAGCTCGCTAGTGTACTTTCTCCGCAAAAGCTGTAATAGCCAACAGCCGCCGGTCGCTAATTTGTGCTGAGCCGCTCTCAAGTAATTGTTCCTCATAGACTCTCTCGCCGCCCAAGCTGTGTACCAGAATTGTGCAAAATGCCCCAGTGCAGTCACATCGGTTGGCTTTTGATACTATGATACTGACGTGTTGAATTTCCTCTGGCGATAGTTCCTCGGTTTCCCACAATACTTTTGTGAAGCCAAGTTTACTTTTTGTTAATTCCGGAAAATTTAAATTAATTGCGAAACGGTTGGGCACTTTTTCTTCCATTTCTGTTACCCATGCGAAAATACCCAGAATCTCTTGATCGTCGGTGGACTCTGCTTTGATACGCGGTAATCTAGCCATTTGACTCCCTTGTGGGATGAATCCTAGTCATTGTAACAATCATCTGGAGTTGCAAAATATTCCCCGGATATGGCTAAAAAGGTTTGTCGCCCTTAACCCACAATCTATGCATTTCTCGGATATACTTTTTATCATCATATAGTGTTCCAGTGTGAAGAGTGCAACGATTATCCCAAATCAGCACATCTCCGATTTTCCATTTGTGACGGTATGTGAATTTTTCTTGAGTAGCAAATTCAACCAATTCGTCGAGAAGCTTCAGCCCATCAGGATTGGGCATGCCGACTATTTTTTTGACTGTGCCGGTGCTAACCCATAGTGCTTTTCGCCCATCAGCCGGATGAGTCCGAATTAAGGGATGGCAGACATCCGGATTTTCCTGTTCAATTTTACTACTTAACTTAGTCTGGTTATACAAGCGAGTTTCCATAAAATATTTGTAGCTATGATGCAAAACTAGTCCATTCAATTCCTGCTGTTTTTTTGGGCTAAGATCAGCATAAGCAGCACACAGGTCGGCAAAAATTGTATCACTGCCCTCTTCGGGCACTTCTTTTGCGTAAAGCATTGTGCACATGACGGGTTCTTGTCGATATGAATAGTCTGTGTGCCAGCCGATGCCATCGTTGTGTGCACCGATTGGCTTCCCGTCAACAAGTCTATTGGACAAAATATAAATGAAAGGATGTCCTGGTAGGCAATTCTCCTTCATGGTGTGTTCTTCCAACTCTCCGAATGCGCCAAGGAACGATTCAAGTTGATGCGGAGTTAAGTTCTGATTCCTGACCAGCAACGCTCCATGTCGATGAAAAATTCTAACTAGGTCTTGTGTCAATTCAGGGTTAAGATCTGTAAGGTCCGAATCAATTATTTCTGCCCCGAAACCCGGCTTTAACTCTCGGAAACCGATCTCGATATTTGTTGGACGTCCAGCGGTACTTGTTTGATCAAAAATCATGCTTCACACTCCATTTTCAAATTTTGTCCTTTACGAATTCAATGGCCCATTGATTCATAGAACGATGCTGAACTCACAATCTTTCACTTTCTTATTGACTTTGTAAATATTTTAATCTGTGTAAGTCATTTCAGTCATCATTCCGATGCCTTTCAGGAGTCGGTTTGACCCGAATACAATCTTGCTTTATCGTTTGGTTCAGGTTCAAGTTGACCGACAGTGTAATCGTACTTCATCTCAATGGCTTTTAAAAATGGGCTGCAGATCGGAAACTAATGCAGTTTCGTAGTGAAACACAATTTATTGAATAGAACTTAGAGGGATTGTCGAATGGCTAAAAAACCAGACCTATACAATTGGGACACGCTTCCAAAGGAACAGGTGCGTAAGGGTGTAGAGCGCAGTGGGTTCAGAGGAGAGGACGTTCTCCTTGTGATGAATTGGCTGGATCCCGGAATGAAGACCAATCCTCACAGCCATCCCTTTGAGCAGGTGGTGTACATTGTTCAAGGGCAAATGCGCTTCTATATTGGGGACGAGATTGTTGAAGGTGGGCCAGGAAGTTTAATAAGAATTCCGCCTGATGTGGAGCATTATGGTGAACCTTGTGGGGACGAGCGTGTTCTGAACTTGGACGTCTTTAATCCAATAAGAGATGACTATCGGCACTTGGTGGAGTATCAGAAGGAAGAGTTCGAATAGTTTGAGTTGATGGAAGGGGGACTTTTGCGTGATTGATTTTTCGCGTAGGCTAGATCTTAAAAGAAAAATAAATAAGGGAGAACCGACTGTTGGGCTCTTTATTAAGATCCCATGTGCGCATGTCGTCGAAATGCTTGAGCCCGCGGGGATAGACTTCGTAGTGCTGGATGCAGAGCATGCATCTTTCAGCACTGAAATAATCGATAAGTGTATTATGGCTGGAGAGTGCGCGGGGATCGAGATTCTCGTGAGGGTTCGCAGCCTTCAATCCTCCGAAATTCAATCGGTTTTGGATATGGGTGCCGCTGGCATAGTAGTACCACATATTACTTCCGAGGACGACGTTATCAACGCGGTTGCTTCTGCACGGTATTTTAATGGCAAAAGAGGATTTTCAACTTCTCATCGAGCTGCCGGTTTTGGCTCGATGTCTATGGACTCTTTTAGAGATCTTAGCGACAGATCCGTAATTGTAATTGGTCAAATTGAGGATGCTGATGCCTTGCTATCCATTGACAAGATATTATCAGCCTCTCAACTTGATGCATTGTTTATCGGACCTATTGATTTATCTATCTCTCTGGGCGTAACAGATCCGAGCCATCATTTGGTGGAAACGTCCATAGAGAAAATATGCGAAGTATGTCGTGAGGCGGATCATCGTCTAGGCATTTTCGTTGCTACGCCGGATTCGGTGCGAAAACATTTGTCTGGGGGGATTTCGCTATTTTTCGTTGGCACAGATCAAACGCTCCTCTCAAATGCAGCAAATGATATGGTTGAGAAATTCAGACGCCAAGTTGGCTGTACCCTGTAATCATTGCAACCACCTCTACAGTCAATGGAAGCTAAAGCGACGTTGAATTAGGCGTTGGCCAAACAGAGAAAGCTTGCGATGCCAGAAACAAAATTGATTCAATCGGTTTCCTCTTCGCTCAAAATATTGGAGATTATGGCTGGTTCAGGAAAGGCTCTGGGAATCAGTGAATTGGCTCGTGCCACCAGCAGCACTAAGCCAAAGATTTACAGACATCTTCAAACTTTGATGAGAGAAGGTTATGTAATGCAAGATCCAATGAATCAGAAATATCTTCTCACCTTAAAACTCTTTCATTTAGGTCAGACAATTTCTGGGAGCTTTGACTTCTTGGCTGAAGTGCGACGCATTTTGCCGTCGATGATCGAGAACATTCGACAGACTGTGACCGTGGGGCAAATCGATGATAATGGTATCCGTATTCTCGATATCTTTCGTTATAGGTCCGACATAGAGATTACTAGCCCGCCTGGCACTTTACTTGGATTTAACTCCTCTGCCCAAGGAAAGCTTGCCTTAGCTTTTGGACCTAAATGGATATGGAAAAAGTTACAAGCGCAAGGACTGCAACAGGTTACTCACAACACTATCGTGGATATTGACGAACTGCGTAAGGAGGCGAAAATAGTTAGACAGCAGGGGTGGGCAGATGCCCCAGAGCAAACTTTGATCGGCGTCAATGCAATTGCCGCGCCGGTCTTTAGCAGAACAAATGATCTTGCCGGTATAATAACAGTTGTTGGATCGGTGCAGTCGCTTAGACCAAAACTTGATAAAAGCTTACTCAACTCGCTCTTGAGCGCGGCAGAACAGATCTCTTCTCGGCTAGGATATCGGCCTAAATTGGAAAGCTGAGGATTGTTTTATCGGCCCCTTCCGCGCTGAGACTCGGATCCTATGATTCCGAATTCTGGAAGATTGAATATGAGACCTGCACCGAATAACATGCCTAAAGAGGCTGCAACCAACCCCAAATCATAGTTGCCTTTCAGGTCGTATATAACATCCATTAGGACCGGCATAAAGCCATTTGTTATTGCAACTACTCCATACATGACGCCTGAGATACTACCGTAATACTTGAGACCAAAATAACGTGAGATGCCATAAGGAAGCAACCCAAATTCGGCTCCTAAGCCAAACCCCATCAACACAGCTGAAATAAGTAAGTTGTTAAAAGAATCACTGTATTGCATTAATAGTGCACCGCCGGCTGCTACAACGAAAAGTGGCGCTATCGCTCGAGGTTTGTCTAATCTGTCTAGAATGGCTCCCACTGCGACTTGTGCGCCAACTGTAACCATTGCAAATGTTGCGAGGACAGCTGTCGCACTTTGAGGAGATATGCCTTGGTCAGTCAGTATTGGCACGACGTGGGTAAAAACAGACATCATGCAACCGGTGCATAATGCAATTGCAGATAGCATGAGCCAAAATGTCTTCGTTTTGACTACTTGTTCCAAATTGAGTCCAAGAGAATCTCGAACGGCAAGAGAATTGCTCGCCTCAAAATTGGGCGGATCACGCAGCAACAAAAAAATGAAGGGCGCACCCAAGCCAAGCACTAACAGTGATAGTCCTTGGTAAGCGAAACGCCATCCATCATCGGACATCAGCATAAGCACGAAGATTGGCATCAGAGTGCTTCCAACACCATTTCCCACGCCGCCAACGAATCCGAGGAAGAAACCTCTTGTCTGATCAAACCATCCCGCGACAATTTTAGTGAAGAGAATGGGACCAAGGACAGATCCCGAGACGCCCATAAGAGCATAAGCGAGGTATAGTTGAGTCACATTTTGAACATGTGAGGTGGCCGCTAAGGACGCAGAGAATACTAGTAAGCCCGAGAGAACAACTATGCGTGCCCCGATCCGATCTCCTAGCCTTCCAATAATTGGGTAAACAATGGCGTTTGCCAAAGCCACAATTAATAGAACGACCGATATACTGGCCCTTGGTACATCGAATTCCTCCGATAGAGGCACTAAGAAAAGACTAAAAACTGTAGTTACGGTCGAGGTTAAACCCAGAGCTATCCCGATCGAGGAGGCTGCGACAACTCCGCCGTGTTTGGTGAAAATATGTCTAGAAGCTTCTGATATGTTGGAAACCATGACTTTTTGGGACGCAATGGTGAATTTTTTGATTTTTCAGCTGAGACGTTACCTATTTGCTGTTAGTAGGTCAATAAAATAGGAAAAATTTAGTTCGATCGACGGAGGCACGCCGGTGTGTTTTGCATAGTCTTCATACGCATCTGTGCAAGAATTGATGAAGTCAATTGATATATTTGTCCGTAAAACTCATCGAACGTTACAAAAGCGCTTAACAAACTATAAAAATTGATGGGAGGACCGCTATGAGACAATCAATATTAAACGATTCGTTCTTTGCCGGATTAGATAGCTCTGTATTACCGCTTGAGCGAGCGGAAACACTGCCCCCAGAGTGTTATACGGACGCTGACTTTTACGAGCTCGAAAAAGAGGCATTGTTTAATCATGAGTGGCTCTGTCTGGGTCGAGAATCCGATATTCCCGAACCCGGTGATTTTTTCACGGCGCATATAGTTGACGAGCCGATCATTGTAGTTAGGAATAAGAAAGGCGAGATTAGAGCCATGAGCGCGGTGTGCCAACACAGGGCCATGCTTCTGGCTGAGGGTAAGGGAAACAAGCGCGCGTTCAGGTGCCCATATCATCATTGGACCTATTCCCTAGACGGTAATCTTTTGAAAGGGCCCGCGATGGAGGAAACCTGCGATTTTATTAAGGAAGATTTTAATCTTCCAAATTTTTTAGTCGAGACTTGGCTAGGTTTCATTTTTATAAATTTTGATGAGTCTGCTGAGCCGCTTGCTCCCAGGCTAGAAGCCGTCACAGAAACGATAGCAGGTTATGACTTGGCTTCGGCTGATGGTATTGAGCCGGAAACCGTTGTCTTTCCTTGGAACTGGAAGGTGCAGTTTGAAAACAACAATGATGGTTATCACGCGAACAGATTACATCAAGGAAAAAACCATGATTTCTGTCCAAGTGCTTTGTGCTCTTTCCCTGTCATGCCTGAAAATACCGCAGGGTATACACGCGTTAATGGCCTCACACACAAAGATGCCGCCTTCAATCCAACGCAGAAAGCAATACACCCCGTTTTTCCAAATCTATCAGAGCAAGAAAGAAATCTTTTTCTCTTTGCGAACATTCCTCCGACACTCTCTTTGGTTCTTACACCTGACATGGTTTTTTATTTAATCGTCAGAGCAACGGGTCCGGAGGTACATGAAATGGATACGGGGCTTTTGTTTGCCCCCGGAGCGACCCAACATCCAGAGTTTGGAGCGAGGCTTGAACAGGCTTGGGTAACTGGTTCCGAGATTATGGCGCAAGATCAACACGTTGATAAATTAGTGCAGATCGGTCTTCGCTCGCGCTTTGCTGCGCGAGGACGTTATTCATGGCAAGAGGGGGCGCAACAGCAACTCAATAGTTGGTTGGTACCAAGATACCAGTCAGCATGGGAGAAGTTGAAAACTGGGACTGATTATCAAATGACTCATAAGCTGCGAGTTAAACAACTTTATGCATAATTACGAGGTAACGCCGACTGTCTTTTTTGGGCATGGGTCTCCGACTACTATACTTGATGATCGAGAGACTATGGATGCATGGTCAGGAATGGCTCAAACAATTGGAAAACCCAAAGCGATTCTTTGCGTATCAGCGCACTGGTGTACGCAAGGAATCAAAGTTACTGCAATGGAGCAGCCCCCTACGATCCATGATTTTGGGAGAGGACTTCCAGCTCAGCTTTTCGAAGTCCAATATCCAGCGCCAGGTGATATCGATTTGGCAGAAAGAGTTAGAGATATTTTGGCGCCATTACCAGTTGAACTGGACCAGGACTGGGGGCTGGATCACGCTGCTTGGACGGTGCTTTCAGTGGCATATCCCGAAGCAGACGTTCCTGTTATTCAGCTCAGTATGGACGCGCGGAAACCCATTTCATGGCATTTTGAGCTTGGGAGAAAACTGCGTCCTCTGCGTGAGGAAGGAATCTTGATATTAGGCTCTGGTAATGTTGTTCATACGCTCGCTCAGATGGAGTGGAACATTCATGCAAAACCACATGATTGGGCAGACCGGTTCAACGATTTGGTGATAAATGTTATTGAAACCAATACACCAGAGAGGCTCTTTGACCATGAAGCGCTTGGGCATGATGCGGCTATGTCAATTCCGCCACAAGATCTGGGCCATTATTGGCCGTTGTTTTATGTTCTTGGTGCAAGACACGAGGAAGATAAAGTTACAATCAACCCCAAACATGTCCAATATAAATCTCTTAGCATGATGAGCTTTTTGCTTGATTGCCGGTGACAACGTCCTCTCAGATATTCCAAAAGCTCTTGGTCCGTAAATGCATCTGATAGGCATCCTTTATCTAGACGCTTTTGCTGTTGACAGTTTGCTGGACAATCGTTATCGTAACGTTTAACAAAACACTGTTTTGCTGAGCGAAACATTATCAAACCATTGATCTTCCACTTAAGTAGAGGCTCGTTCGGGTGCTTTTCTCTAGTTCCATTGAGTTCCGTTAGGAGTAATAAAAGAAAATTATGAAATATGCGTTAGCTATAGATATTGGTGGCACTTTTACTGATTCAGTGCTTCATCGATCTGACGGCGTCACATGGACTGACAAGACGTTAAGCACCCATGATGACCTACTTAAAGGTTTTTTTACTGCGGCGAATTCAGTGCTTAAAAGAGCTGATATCGAAATGAAGCAGGTTGATGATGTCATAGTTCATGCAACGACAATTGTTACAAATGTACTTATTGAACGTAAGGGCTTCAAGACTGCTCTAATTACCACGGAGGGTTTTAAAGACGTCTTATACATAAGAGATGAGCATAGGTATGACATGTTTGACCCACAAATTGAATACCCTGAGCCGCTGATTACTAGAGATCTTACTTGGGGAGTAAAGGAACGTACGTTTGCTGACGGAACGATAGGTAAGGAGATTGATTTCTTGGAAGTTCATCGAATCATCGAGGAAATCAAGGATCAGTCTGTTGTATCGGTGGCTGTTTGTTTGCTTAATAGTTACGCTAATCCTCATAATGAGAGGATAATAAAAGAAATTTTCGAAACAACCCTCCCAAATGTATACGTTACACTCTCAAGTGATATTTCCCCTGAAATGAGAGAATACCGAAGGACAACCACGACGGCGGTTAATGCCTATGCAGTGCCCATTACCAAACCTTACCTAGAATCGCTAATTCAAGAGCTAAAACTCCTGGGAGTTTCGCAAGAACCGCTCATTATGCTTTCTAATGGCGGTCTTATCGGTGCAAGTATAGCCGGATCGTCTCCCGTTAGAATGATCGAGTCGGGACCGGCTGCAGGCGCCTTAGTTGCTGGATTTTTGGCTAAAAAATACGAAGTCGAAAATATTATTTCGTTCGACATGGGGGGGACGACAGCCAAGGCATGCATTATTCAAGGTGGGGAGCCTTTGGTGGTCGGTGACTTTGAGGTAGATCGTCGTTATCAATTCAAACCTGGTAGTGGCATGACCGTAACAGTGCCGTCAATTGATATGATAGAA
>MDTD01082087.1_pt1 | contig 10635 bp, 11 predicted proteins | sample 811221 | NCBI WGS metagenome assembly MDTD01 (sample SAMN05326646, study PRJNA326480) | marine metagenome | isolation source: seawater | place: Pacific Ocean: South West | collected 2011
AAGCTGCAACTGTGTAATCTATGTCCATATCGAATCAAATTGATTATGTAGATAGTGTTTGATATTTACAAGTATTATTTCATGCAAGAATTAAAAAATTTTATTAATTTAACAAGACTAAATAAACCAATAGGTTTTATTTTATTATTTTGGCCATGTTCTTGGGGTCTTTCATTGGCCTATAAAGAAATTGGAGAATTAAATACTTTTATTTATTTTTTAACACTATTCTTTCTTGGTTCGGTTTTGATGAGAAGTGCTGGATGTATATTTAATGATATTGTAGATAAAGATTTAGATAAGAAAGTTAAAAGAACCAGAGATAGACCTATTGCCTCTGGATTGGTAAGTACAAAAAGGGGTTTGATCTACGTATTGTTCCTATGCGCTTTAGCATTTCTTATATTAATACAATTTAATAAAATTACGATAATTTTAGGACTTTGCTCGATGCTCTTAGCTTTTTCATATCCTTTTATGAAACGATTAACTTACTGGCCTCAATTGTTTTTAGGATTAACATTTAATTGGGGAGCAGTAATGGCTTGGACCTCTTTAACAGGATATATATCTTTAGAAATAGTTTTTTTGTATATCGCAGCCATATTTTGGACATTAGGATATGACACGATTTACGGAGCCCAAGACATTGAAGATGATGAAATTATAGGAGTGAAATCTACGTCTATTAAATTTAAAAAAAATTTAAAACTTTTTGTGATATGTTCTTATTCTATAAGTATAAGCTTACTAATTTTGATTTTTTTAAAGAGTTTTGGATTTAATTTACAAACTCTAATGATTTTAGGATTTTTTATTTCTTTATTTTATCAAGTTCAGATGGTTAAAATTACTGACCCTAAGACGTGTATGAAAGCTTTTAAAATTAATGGTCTCTCAGGTTTTTTACTTTTTTTTGGTATCTTATTAAACTCAATGGCAGTATAATGGACTCTAAAGAACTCATATTCATTTTAAAAAGACTTTATAAAGATTATGTAAAAAAGTATTTAAAGTTTCTAATTATTTCTTTAATATTATCAATAATAGTAGCGGGAAGCACCTCTTCAATAGCTTGGCTTTTAGACCCAGCTGTAAAAAAAATATTTATTGATCAGAATAAAACTTTATCTTGGTTAATTCCCATTTGTATAATTATTGCTTTCTCAGCTAAAGGTTTGTCACTTTATTTTGCTAGATCAATTGTAATACAAGTAGGACAGAAAATTGCAGGAAAATTACAAACTCAACTTGCAGAAAATATTATAGATACAGATTTACAAACTTTGGATAATAGACATTCGGGAAAATATATATCAAATGTAATGTTTGATACTTACCAAGTACAAAGCTTAGTCAGCACTGGTGTTTTAAACATAATGAAAGATAGTTTTTCTATAATATTTTTAGTTTCATTAATGTTTTATCAAAATTGGAAGTTAGCACTTTTTGCGATTATAATGATGCCGCTTGCAGCTTTTTTTGCAAAAACTTTAGGTAAAAGAATTGGTAAAGTTACTGGACAAGCAGGAGAACTTTCTGAAAGTCTTACAACTTTTTTGAGCGAAATTTTTAAATCCGCCAAAATGATAAGGATATATCAAAAAGAAAAAGAAGAAAAAGAAAATGCAATAAAGTTTATTGGGGACTTAGTAAAAAAACAAATTAAAATGGGAACTATATTAATTAGAGCAACACCTATTATGGAAATTTTAACAGGTTTTATGATTGCTGGTTTTATATTTTATTCAGGTATTTTAATTAGTGCTGGTGAGTTAGAGGTAAATAACTTTTTTTCTTTTTTAGCTGCTATGATGTTGGCTTATCAGCCAATAAGGTCTTTAGCTACAATAAACATGGTTGCTTTTCAAGGAGCAGCTGCATCAAAAAGAATATTTAAAGTTATTGATAAACCGATTTTAACAAAAGATGAAAAGAGTTTGCCTAACTTGGAAATTAGAAAATGTGATATTGAATTTAAAGATGTGTCTTTTCAATACGAAAATACAAAAAATAAAGCAATAAAAAATCTAAATCTTCAAATTGAAGGTAACCAAATGACAGCTTTCGTAGGCCACAGTGGCGCAGGAAAAAGTACGGTTATAAACTTAATTCCACGATTTTATGAACCACAATCAGGCAAAATATATATTGATAAGCAAGAGTTAAAATCTGTATCGTTAAACTCGTTAAGAAGTAATATTTCTTTAGTCAGTCAAGATGTTGTCTTATTCGATACTAGTGTTAGAGAGAATATTGCATACGCAAAAAAGGATGCTTCGGAGACAGAGATATTAGAGGCATGTAAATTTGCTGCAGCTGACGAGTTTATTAAAAATCTTCCTCAAGGATACGATACAAAAATTGGTGAAAATGGCGTTAGACTTTCAGGAGGGCAAAAACAAAGAATATCTATTGCCAGAGCAGTTTTAAAAAAATCTAATATTATCTTACTAGATGAAGCAACCTCATCACTAGATGCAGACTCTGAAAAAATTGTTCAGAATGCAATAAAAAATTTAACTAAAAACAAAACAACTCTTGTTATTGCACATAGGCTTTCAACAATTCATAGTGCCAATAAAATTTTTGTTTTAAAAGGTGGTATTGTTGTGGATTCAGGAAATCATGACTATCTAATAAAGAATTGTAATGAGTATCAATCACTTTATCAAAAACAATTAAAGTAATAAAAATGTATTTTATCTACAAGTTTTTAACTACAATTAGTTTGCCTTTATATATAATGATAGTGTTTTTGAGAAAATATTTAAAAAAAGAGGATGACTTAAGATTCAAAGAAAAGTTTTTAAGTAATTATTTTTTTTTAAAATCAAAAAATGAACTATTTTGGTTCCATGCGGCAAGTATCGGGGAATTCAAGAGCATTGTGCCAATTATAAAAAATTTACAATTAAAAAAACCTGAAGCTGAATTTTTAATTACAACTGTTACACTAAGTTCAGGTGAAATATTTAAAAAAGAATTTGAAGAAATAAAAAATATAAATCATAAATACTTTCCGTTTGATAATATCTTACTAGTAAAAAAATTTTTAGATAAATGTAAACCTAATTTAGCAGTTTTTGTAGATTCTGAAATTTGGCCAAATTTTATAATTGAAACAAAAAAAAGAAATATACCGCTTATTTTATTAAATGGAAGAATTACAAAAAAAACATTCAACAGATGGAAAATTGTTTCAAATTTTGCATCTTATATTTTTGGAAGTTTTGATCTGTGTTTACCATCAAGCAAAAGTTCTGAGATTAATTTAAAAGCTTTATTGTGTAAAAATATCAAATATTTTGGAAATTTAAAATTTGCTGCTGATATTGAAATTAGTGAGCTCAATAAAAAAAATAAAGAAATATTAGAAAATTTTAAGACATGGTGCGCGGCTAGTACTCATCCAAATGAAGAAGTAGAAATTTTATATACACATAAAGCAATTAAAAAATATCATAAAGATATTGTTACTATAATTATTCCAAGGCATATTCAGCGTGCAGAAAAAATTTTAGCAGTTAGCACAAAATTAAATTTAAAAACTCAAATATTAAAAAAAAATGATATTATTGAAAAGGATAAAGAAATAATAATAGTTAAATCGTTTGGTTCTTTATTAAAATATTATAATTACTGTAATATAACATTTATTGGAAAATCATTTCAAAAAATACATGAAAAGATAGGTGGGCAAAACCCGATTGAAGCAGCAAAACTTGGGTGCAAAATATATCACGGTCCATATGTCTCAAATTTTCAAGAAGTCTATGATTATCTCGCAGAGCTGAAAATTTCATTTAAAGTAAATGATAAAGAACAACTAGCAGATGAAATCTTAAATGACTTTAAACATGATAGAATAAATTCTAATGAAAATATTAAAACTATAAATGAAAAGGGCAATATGATTTTCAATAGATACATGAGAGAGTTGCAGAATTTTATTTAATGAAATATTTAAAACCTAATTTTTGGAATAAGAATCATAGTTATATTTCTTACATATTAGTTCCATTTTCTTATATTTGGTTAATTGTTACTTTTTTGATTAATATTTTTAAGAAAGAAAAAAAATTTGGGGTTCCAGTTATCTGTGTTGGAAATATATATTTAGGAGGAACAGGCAAAACACCTTTAGTACTTAAAATATCAGAATTTGTAGAAAAAATAGGTGGTCGGCCTGCTATAATAAAAAAATATTACAAGGAACATAGTGACGAATTTGAAATGATAAAGCATAGTAATGGGCAACTTTATACTGATAAGTCTAGAAATAGCGCTATTAGTAACGCAAAAAATGATGGCAAGAAAACAATGATATTAGATGATGGTTTTCAAGACAAAAGTGTTTATAAAAATTTAAACATTTTATGCTTTAAGTCTGATGATATGGCTGGCAACTATCGTGTAATACCAGCTGGGCCTTTGAGAGAGCAATTTTCAAATATAAAAAATAGTCAAATCATTGTAATTAATGGAGAGAAAAATTTGCCTTTTGAAAAAAAAATTAAACACCATTCTGATACAATAAAGATATATTATAGTAAATATTTGCCAAAAAATATTGAAGATTTTAGAGAAAAAAAATTATGTGCTTTTGCAGGAATAGGAAATCCTCATAACTTTTTCAAAATTTTAAAAGATAATAATTTAAATGTATTAAAAGAAATATCTTTTCCTGATCATTATATTTATAAACCAAAAGATATAAGTAAACTTATTAAAATTTCTGAACAATATAAATTAGAGTTAATTACAACAGAAAAAGATTTTCATAAAGTTAAAAATATTAATAAAAATATCAAATTTCTTTCAATTGACTTAGTTTTAGATGATCAAAAAGAATTTTTTGATAACGTTAAAACATATTTAAATGATTAAAAAAATACAGTATCTATTTCAAACAATTTTTGTTTTTATTTTTTTTTTAGTTATAAAAGCTTTGGGTCTAAAGATTGGTAGAAAAGTATTTTCAAAATTATTCTTATTCATTGGTCCAATTTTTAAATCAAATGGAGTTATAATGTCTAATTTAGATAAAATTGCAAATTTTACTTATCAAGAAAAAAATACAATTAAAAATCAAATGTGGGAAAATTATGGAAAAACTTTTTCTGAATATATGTATCTAAAAAAATTTAAAGAAAATGATAATCATATAGAAATTAAAGGAAGGAAAATATTAGATAATATTTATAAAGAAAAAAAACAAGTAATTTTTGTTTCTGGTCATTTCGCAAATTTTGAGTTAATGTCTATGGAAATAACTAAAGCAAAAATATCCTTAGCAACAATCTATAGACCTTTAAATAACATTTTTTTAAATCCATTAATGGAAAAATTGAGAAAAAAGTATATTTGCCCAAATCAAATTGAAAAAGGATTATCTGGCGTTAAAAAGTCAATAGAATATCTTAATCAAAATCATAGTATTGCAATGATGATTGATCAAAGGGTTTCTGAAGGCGATAAAATTAATTTTTTCAATAACCCAGCTTTCACAACGACATTACCTGCTCAATTGGCTATAAAGTATCAAATTGATATAGTGCCTATTTATATTCAAAGAAATGCTACGGACAATTTCATAATGACGGTTTACGAACCCTTAAAAATAAATAATTCAGAGGCTTTAGAAATAGAAAAAAAAAATATCTCTATTAAACTCAATAAAATATTGGAGGATATGGTTGCCCTGAATCCTGGTCAATGGATATTAACTCATAATAGGTGGAAATGACTAAATTACTTATTCAAATCAATGAATCTTTTTTTTACTTCTTTAGGAGAGAAGTAAGCCTCTTGTAAATCTACATTCCAATAAGTTAATTCGTTTAAAGGAATTTTCTTTTTAGATACTGCACAAATTACGTAATCACCATTGTTAATGATTTCATAAGAATTATGTTTATATCTAATTTTAGCTTCCATTTTATTTATATAATATATCGTTAAATATAATATATTCTTTTCATGAACATTGCATTAATAGGAAGCGGAGGTAGAGAGCACGCTATTTGTCGAAAATTAAAGACTTCAAGAAAAAAACCTAATTTGTTTTGTATACCAGGCAATGCAGGCACCGCAAAATTAGCTACAAACATTGAAATAAATTTTTTAAATTTTAATGAACTTTTAAAGGTAATAAAGATTTATAATATTGAATTAGTTATAGTAGGGCCAGAGGAACCTTTGGTTAATGGAATAGTAGATTTTTTAACTAAACATCGCATCAAAGTTTTTGGTCCTAATAAGTATGCAGCAAAGTTGGAAGGCTCAAAAGCTTTTATGAAAGCTATTTGTAAAAAAAAAAATATTCCAACTGCAGCTTTTAAAATTTGTAATTCAAAAAATGATGTAAAAAAATTTTTAAAGAAAAATAATTTACCAATTGTGGTCAAAGCTGATGGTCTTGCTGCTGGTAAAGGAGTAACAATCTGTTTTGATAAGATAGCAGTAAACAAGATCACTTCTGAAATATTTAATGGTAAGTTTAAAAGCTCTAAAAAACTTATTCTTGAAGAATTTTTAGAAGGAGAAGAATTAAGTTTTTTTTTAGCAGTTGATAAAAATTCCTTCTCTTTTTTAGGCACCGCACAAGATCATAAAAAGGTTTATGAAAATGATAAGGGACCTAATACTGGAGGTATGGGGGCTTACTCTCCTGCTCCGTTATATAATGAAAAGTTAAAACAAAAAATATTAAATAGAATAGTAGTTCCCACATTACAATATTTGAAAGCTAAAAAAAATTCCTATAAAGGAATTTTATACGTAGGACTAATGATTAAAAATGGTGATCCATATTTAATTGAGTACAATGTAAGAATGGGTGATCCTGAGTGTCAAGTTATTATGCCAAGAATAAAATCCGACATACTTGATATAGTTTACGCAGTGATAGAAAATAAACTAAATAAAATCAAAATTAAATGGACTCAACAGAAATGTATGACGGTAGTTTTATGCGCCAAAGGTTATCCAAGTTCATATATTAAAGACATTGAAATTAAAAATTTAAATAAAAGTAATTTTAAATATAACTCTAATGTTATTCATGCTGGAACTAAGATAAAAAAAAATAAGATAGTTTCGGCAGGGGGTAGGGTTTTAAATGTTGTCTCTTTAGGAAAAGACTTTAAATCAATTAGAAAAAAAATTCATAAAATTTTAAAATTAATAAATTGGAAATATGGCTTCTATAGAAAAGATATTGGTAGGAGAGTAATAAAATGAAAATAAGTGGAGGATTGCTTAAAGGGAAAAAACTTTTATTTTTTAAATCAAAATTAACTAGACCTCTTAAAAGCATTGTAAAAGAGGGTATCTTTAATGTCATTAATCATTCAAGCTTAATTAAAATTAAATTAATAAACTCTAAAATTTTAGATCTCTATTCTGGTATAGGGACTTTTGGAATAGAATGTTTGTCTCATGAAGCTAAAGAAGTCGTATTTGTTGAAAAAAATAGTTTAGCAATAAAATATTTAAAAAGTAATTTAGAGTTATTAAAGATTTCAAATAAAGTGAAGTTATTTGATCAAGAAATAAGTATTTTTTTAAAAGAAACAAAAGAGACGAGATTTAATATTATATTTTTAGATCCACCCTTTAAAGACCAAATTTATTTAGACTATATAAATATGATAAAAAAAAGAGGAATTATTTCCAGCAAAAATTTATTTATTATCCATAGAGAGAAAATTAACGAAAATCTTAAAAATCTTATTAATATCGACCTTATAAAAAAATATGGCAGGTCAAAAATTATATTCGGGCATATTTAAAGAAGATTTTTTTTAGTCTCAATTTTAATCTCTTCTACGGCTGGTTGGTCAAAAGGATTTAAATTTAATGATAGACCTAATAACGCTGTTTCTATCATCAAATAAGATAGTACTTCGCCTAAAGTTTTTTCATCGTCATTGTTTATAATAAAATGTCTGTAGGGTATTTTCTTTTTCCTTAATATTTTTATAAATGCATTTCTCTGCGCGTTGATTATTTGAGTCAAATCTTTATTTTTAATAAATTTAAACTCTTTACCGTATAAATGATTTTTTATAACTAATTTTGTTTTTTTTTCTGAACTAAAAATATAAAAAATTTTATCTTTTGGTCCATCAAGATATAGTTGCATTAAACTATGATGATCTTTAGGAGCTTGAGAGACAACTGGAAGTAATCCCAATCCTTTTTTTCCTAGGCTTTCGGCAGCAAGCTGCTGATACCATGCAAGAATATCTTCGAAACCAGAGTAATAATTCATTAAAATTATAGTTTTGAATTTATTGTTTTTGTATAGTTTTGATAGTTTTGTGACACTATTTTTTGCAATTTGATAATTAGGGCTTTTTAAAAACTTCATTAAATTTTGTCTGATTTTGTTAATCTTTATGCCCATAAGCTCTGCTGGCAACATACCAACCTCCGAAAAAACAGAGTATCTTCCGCCAATATACTTTTTGTGAACTATGTGTTTAATTTTATATTTTTTTGAAAACTTAAATAAAATATTCTCACTTTTTTCAGAAATAATTATTATATTTTTTTTATTTATTTTTTTTTGTATTAAAAAGTTTAAGTTTACTAAAGTTTCTAGAGTATTTCCGGATTTCGATATTATCAAATAAAGTGAATTTTTAAGGTTTTTATCATAAAGTTTTTTGATTAATCGATTATCTAAGTTCTCAAGAAAAAAAAAATTTTTTTTGATTTTATTTTTTAAAAAACCATAAATTGCCTTTGCTCCAAGAATTGAACCTCCCATACCGACTAAAACAATATTGTTAAACTTTTTGTAAGAATTAATTTCTAAACTTGTAAAGTTTAACTGAAAATCTTTACTCAATGATGAAAATATATTTTTTTTTTTGCTTAAAATTGAAAAATTTTTAAAGATTTTATGAAAATTTTTATTTTTGCCACGTCGTAAAAATACACTCGGTAAAAAATAATCTATTCTCATATTATTGTTTTTTAATTTGTTTTAAAATATATTCTTCAGATGAAGAACTTGAGTCGGTTTTCTCTTCTGGTACTTGAAGGATCTCTTTAATCTTATTTTTTTCATTAGCACCTTTGGAAATAGTAGTATTTGGTTCTGGTAAAGTATTCATATCAGGTGGTAATGTAAGTGGTTCTCTTTTTTTAATTAGGAATTCATCAGTAGTTCGAACTTTTTCATTACGTAAAACTTTTCCTGCTTCTTCCATAGATTGGCATGCTTGTAAAAGCCACAGTCCACATAATATAAAAATTAGTTTTTTAGTTTTCATTTTTCTTAATTAGAAGATCATTTAAAATAATAAGTATTATACCTAAGGTGATGAATATATCTGCGATATTAAAAGTAAACCAGTGAAAATTTTTATAATGTATATCTATAAAATCTGGTACAGCAAAATAGGTTAGTCTGTCATAAACATTTCCCATAGCACCTCCTAAAATCATTGAAAACAATATTTTGTCTGATGTTTTAGATTTTACAATAAGATAAATCAAAAACATTATAACAATACATATTATCCCAGTTATCAAATTATAAATTAAACTGGAGTCAGTGCTTAAAAAGCCAAATCCAATTCCAGTATTCCATACTAAATCGAAATTTAAAAAATCATTTAAATAAAAACTAGTATCGGTAAAATTTCTTATAATTCCAATTTTTGAATATCTATCTATAGTAAAAATTAAAAAAATAATTATAAGACAATAAATATTTTCTTTTTTTAAAATTTTATTTTTTATTTCTTCCTGATTAATCAAAATATTGACTTTCTATTTTACTGGAGAACCTTCGTACATCTCTCACATTTTTTTTCTAGAATTTTCCAGCACCTTTCACATTTTTGTCCTCTGGCTTTTTTTACTTCAATCCTAATTTCATCTTTATTTGATAATTCTTTTTCTGCTTTTGAAACAATAAAATAATCTGCTAAATCTAATTTATTCAGAAGATCAAATTTATCTTTTTTTAAGATTAGTTTTATCTCTGCCTCTAAACTTGATCCAATCTCTTTTTTGGCTCGCTTCTCCTCAATTGCAATATTTGCGTCTTGTTTAATTTTAAACAGATTAGACCATTTATCATTTAATTTTTCATTCTTCCAACTTTTTGGAATTTTAACAAAATTATGCTCATGAATGCTTTCGCTATTTTTTTTATTCACCAAACTATAGATTTCCTCAGTGGTGAAAACTAATATTGGAGCAAACCACTTTAATAAACTTTCTAAAATTATGTTTAAAACAATTACACAATTTTTTCTTTTTTTTGAATTTAAGCTATCACAATAAAGAACATCTTTTCTAATATCAAAATAAAAAGAGGAAAGATCCAGTGTACAAAAATTTAATAACTCTTTGTAAAGTTTGTGAAAATTATAATTTTTCAAATTTTCTTCAACAGATTTATTTAATAAAAACAATTTATGTAAAATAAATTGTTCTAATTCATCTAGTTCATCTACAGTGATGTTTTCAAAGTTTTGTTTTTCAAAATTATCTTTTAAGTTTCCAAGCATAAATCTAAAAGTATTTCTTATTTTTCTATAAGACTCTGCATGCTGTATTAAAATATTTTTATCTATTCTTAAATCTTCAGCATAATCAGATGCTGAAGCC